>Ga0105163_1000001_pt1 | contig 280200 bp, 283 predicted proteins | sample JNZ110809AmetaG_FD_81531 | JGI IMG/M metagenome (GOLD analysis project Ga0105163, IMG submission 81531) | Hot spring microbial communities from Jinze hot spring, China to study Microbial Dark Matter (Phase II) - JNZ 110809A | ecosystem: Environmental > Aquatic > Thermal springs > Hot (42-90C)... | reverse complement strand
TGGGTGTTGGAGTTGTAGGTGTTGGTGTGGGTGTAGGTGTTGGAGTTGGTGTTGTAGGAGGAGCCGCCGGAGGCATAGTCACAATAACAGCAGCCACGATAGCAACAATGACAATAATAGCTATAATGATAGCTAGGGTTTTAGTAGTTATTCCTCTCAAATTCATCCTGCCACCTATACCTTGAAACATACTACAGCCTAAGGTATTTAAACTTTTCTCGCTCTGGATCGCCTGTTCTGGGATACTTCTTACGGGAAATTCTATTGAGTAACTGCACTAACTTGAACGACAAGGTGTTTAGCCAAAGTCTCAGTAACAACTCAGTGTTACGTTGCCTCAATGTAGGTACCGGTTATCTTCAAATAGAAGCTCCCTCTACCACTAGCAGTCCATTTGAGAATTAACGTTATGTTGTACTTGCCTTTCTCGATTGGCATTGGCTCGTCGTAACCTGGTATTACTGCCATTATCCTGTAGCAGGGTTCATTGATACCGGCTAGGCACGGCATACTAATCCTGTAGACCCTGTTCTCCGATCTCATCTCAATTGTACCATCTAGTAAGAGTTTAAAGTCACCACTACACTCTACTAGTTGCGCTCTAACCTGTATGGTTCCATTTCTCGGTATTTCGACTACTCCGAGGTCAAGTACCTCGGAACCCTTCTCGGTTGTTATGTCTAGTTCGATATCGCGCTCTATCACTATAGGCGTAGTCACGTTCACAGTACCTCTAATGTTTATATTGATCACATTAACTAGGTGTAAACCTAAGACTACGACTGCAACCACCAATAACAGTATCGTGAAGTAAAGCGTGACTTTTCCCATTCAAATACCCCTGGGATATAATAAACTAGAGGGCCCTATAATGATTGGCAAGCGCGTATACTTTGTTTTTAAGCGGCACAATCGGTCCGTGATGGCATCGCTCTGCTAGCCGAAAACCAGTATGGAGAGCCTTTGTAATTCAGCATTGCTTAGTTGTTACAGAGGCGCAGTTAGTGGCGGTGGCGAAGGTAACGATGGGGCGTGCGCTTTTTTAATTTTACGTACCAAAATAAACACTGCAGTAGCCACTACGGCTACGAGTATGCCCATTACGGCCAGTACTATTAGTAGCAAGTATGTCAGGGAACCGCTAGGTGACAGTTCTGCGATGCTCGAATCGATTATTGATATTTTAATTTGAGCGCCATAGCTCTCGCCTTCAACGGACTTTAAAACACCTCTATAGTATTCTACCTTACCATAGCTTATATTGTACTTTCCGCTGTAAGAAGGGTCAATGAAGATCTCCATGCTTTCAGGTGTGCTTTTAGCAGTATTTACGCTTCGAGTCGACGATCCAACTCCTTGCCCAATACTTTGACATATCTGATCTGCGGTTTCTACTTCGCTTAGCGAGAACCTGTATGTTATGGTAGTATCTTCGATGCCGAGTATTTCAACTTTGATTTTAAACGAGCAATTTACGTTGACATCCATTAAGTTGCCGGTAATCGAGTACCTATAGGTGATCCAATCCCCCGGTTTAAATACGAAGTTCTCAGCATTCACCACGGAAAAGACGGCTAAGGTCATTACAATTACTGTTGCTAGTATTAAGAGGAACTCACCATTCTTTAAATTCAATCATTTACACCCAAAGGAATTATTAAAAATCCGCTTATAAATTTTCATCTGTAATTTACCCTTTTCCTTAGACGATCCTGCAGTCCCTGCGACCACGAGTTTACATGCTAAACAACGGCATTAAAAGTCTTTCGCTACATGTAAGCGGGACTACCAAGTAACTGCCAAATACCATTCTTTGCCTTTAGGTTATTTCGAAGTTTGTTCTAAGACAGGCTGCGTTTCGAACCCGTTTACGGCGGCTCCATTCACGTTGACATTGAATCCCTGCAGAATTGTGCGAGGCCGGGGAATGAGAGGGAGATAAGCAACGTGTGTTCCAAGAACCGGCCCTACAAAAACTCTCCACTAGGTGGCTTATCGTGCTTGTAGAGGTTACACTTAAATCCTCGACTTGAAATTCCCCATATATGGATGCTTAGCAGGCACATCTGTGTACCATTTCCTTGAAGAATACAAGATCGTCGACCTCTCCAATAGTTTATGAAGAGCTCCATGACACCCAGTTCCTTACCGGTTTTACGGCCTGAGAGATATCCTAATAGTGAGGTAGCTGGTACCGTTCTGTTTTCCGTATTGAAAGGGAGGTCGTCATTCGTGCTCTTAATAACATTGTACCATCCATCTAGCGGAGATCGGGAGTTCTCCGCGGGGCACTAAATTACAAGTCCCGGCTACTGACAGTCTTTACCGGAAGTTTCTCACGTGTTCGTGAAGTTTAAGTCAGTCTTGGTAGGTCATGTGTAGTCAGTTCTAATATCGAAAGAGCCCATAACAGCTGATTACAAAGTTGAGCTGGGAGTGGTTGGCGAGAGGTATAAATACGTTAAGTGAGGATAGAGCGTTTAAGCACATCGTGTTTAACGGCATCTCCTTCCGTGACCAGCAGTTCTTGAACCTACAGCCAGACCAATCTTTGCCGAGCCCTGAATCTTAATTATGTATCCGGACCGTGAAAGCACGGAGCTATGTGTACTGTCACCTAACTGCTTATATATGTCCCCCCGCATAGTGACTTAAGTGATGTGCTATGATTATTGAATCCGCATTCTTTAGGCTCCCTGATTACCTTCGCACGGTTGAATCGCCGGGTGAGCTCTACGAATCACAACTAGTATTCATGTTCGCAGTAGCACTGTACCAGGAGCTTTCGTCAAGGGGTCTTTTCCACTTATTACCGTACATACAGCTGAACAAGCCTTACCCTCGTGGTGGAAACAGGAAAGCCGATGTATATTTTAGAGTACCAACAAAGAGGCTTTCACCAGAACTGCTCACAAGGTGGTGTGTTGCAGGTGTTTGCGAGGAGAACTGGATTGAGGTCGAGTACTACGGAGGCCTAGGCATAATGTACGGTAAGAGGCAAAGACCCATTGAAAGATCCGCTACGAGAACCAAGGCCGCTAACGCATTAAAGCTACTTAATAGCCTCCTCAGGCTGGAGTACTACGCTGGGGAAGGCTGCAAATACCTACTAGCAGTATTTGATACTAAACCCGATGAATACTTGCCATTTAAGAGCATGTACGTCCTTAAACCAATTTTCGAGAAGCCAGGAGTATTTAACATCAAAATACCAGTGGATCAGGTAATTAGACGGAGGACGGCTTATAGAAGCATGGATAAACGCATACTAGACGAGCTAGAGAAGGCGGAGAAGGCGAGCCAAAGGGAACTGAGCTTAGACATAATAGTGTACTCGATAAAGCCTATTCAAGCAAGCGGTCTAGTGACACCGCCACCGGATTACGCGGAGAAGAGCACAGTGCACTACTTTTACCTAATGCGCCTATTAGAGCCCCCTAGGAGTACAGCCGACTAGAACTAGAGCTTACCCGGTACAATGAGCGGGAACACTAACGCGCGCCTTCTTAGACGTGCCACCTCTACCCTGTATAATGCAGAGCCAGGAGCTGATAGATACGATTCCCAGTTCCGGATGCATGCAGTACTCAGATAAGCTCTTCCGTGTTCTTGTACCCTTCATTTCCCACGCCATGTGACTTGTATGTCGGTTAAAGGTATTGGAAGCCAGACCGTATTCGTGGATAAGCTAGCCTTCAAGCCATTAATTTAAAAAGCTTACCTGTATATTTCAGGGGACATTATGGGGATGGGGCGTGGTCGTGCTTTGGCAAACAGGTATTCCCCGTCATATATACGCGGCGCTTTACTGTAGCTGGAGGCGGGTTGCGCGTGAAGTAGAGGTGTTAAAAGATATTTTCCACAGGTACGGCGCTAGGAGACTTATTGAGTTCGGATGTGGCATTGGAAGACACGGTTACTTGTTATCAAAAATGGGCTTCGACGTTGTGTTGACCGATGCCAAGGACTGGAGATACGGAGTTGCGAAAAAACTTCCCTTCGCGAAATTAGATGTGCTAGACGAAGACGTAAACGTTAATGGCGGGTTCGATGGCGGCTATGCGATAAACTTCCTTACCATCTTCAAGTACAACGACATGGTAAAAGCACTGAAAAACATCGGTAGGATAGTAGGTAATAGAGTCTTCGTGGCCGACTATAATTTTACGCTCTACAACGAACCGCGCGAAGTGCGCATTAAGATTAAAGGAGAGACTTACAGGGCTTTACTGGACGAGGAAAGAGCCGAGCCTATAGAGGGGGGAGTGCTTTACAAGTACAGGGTAAAGGTTCTAGATAGCCGTGGAAAAATCATCGGCATAGAGGAGGACTCCTACCCCGTTTATAGGAAGGAAATAGTATTCGACGCCATTGAAGAGGCAGGCTTTAAAGTGCTTGAGGTGCGGTGGGCTACCTGGGACCCGGTAGATTACATGTATAAGCTAGTAAACAAGGAGTCCGATAGCGCTTTCATAGTAATGAGTAGAGAGGAGTAGTAAACCTGCGCTTTAAACGCGCCAGGACGTTTCTCCGCTCTACGCTACCCTTACAAGTGCTTTGAAGTACATTAAAGTGGTTATTCCTCCCAGCCGTAGCCTTTACTAACCCTTCAATGGTAAGCCTTAGAATTAATTCTATTCATGGAATTGGTATGCGGGAGAGGGATCATCATGGCTTACTTGTTCATCTTAAGTTATGGAAATTCATGGAAATCGCGCCGAGACCGCTGGTAACCGCGAAATTCCGTGCAATGAGTACAGGACCACTATAATGGCTTTTGATCTATAGGCGTTTTTGGGCTCATTGTTGAGAACGAGAGCTTTCTCGTTGTTCAAGCTCTCTAATAGCCCATTGTTTCCTGTATTTCCAGAGTGAAGGCGGCGTCCACATTATCCAAAGTGGCAGTGCCTTTACAAATTCGTAGGCCTCCTCCCAGCTATCAAGCCCAAGCTTCTCGGCAAGCTCTTCAAGGCTCATTGGCGTTTTAATGTACTCACGAACTATTTTAAGCGTGTTCTCATCTATTGGAATCTCCTTTTCCCCTACTTTAACTACAAACATTACGTTCTTCTCTTCACTCAAAGCACTAACACCCCCGAGAACACGATAGTAGCAGGGCTTATAAGTGTTAGACGCTACAAGTGGGGCCGCCGGGATTTGAACCCGGGACCACCGGCGTTCCGGGATTGCTGGTTACGGGGGTCAACCCCCCAGGCCGGCATCCTAGCCAAGCTAGACGACGGCCCCCATACTGTACACTAAATTTTTAGAGATTATAAAAATGACTCGGCAATCGAGTATTAGTTTCGGTCAACCCCCTCCTTACTTAAACAATCCTACCGATAACTCCTTAAACACTTATTTAAGTTTTACAATAACACTGTTCACTATTACTGTGTGCTCTTTATTTGGCTTATATAATGAGTTATTCGTGCAAGCACTTAGTAATGAGTTTTCTGCTCTATTTATCTGCTGGTAGCTTAGAGGTTAAAAAATGCCTGTGAAGTACAGATGTAAGCATTGCGGTTATGTTCTCTACGAATTTAAGGGAGTGGGGCAAAGCTATATCGGCGTGCCCACGCCTTCAGAGGTTATTAAGCTAATAGGTCACGTGTGCCCTTACTGTAAACGCGTGCTAGAAGTACCTAAAAGTAGCTTTAAGGATTACGTTATCGTGAGGCCGACGGCCCCGCGCGTAATTAGTGAAGTGTTAAAGCCCGTGGAAATTAGCGCTCGGGAAGTAGAGAATGTAATAGCTCATTGAAGGCCTCTCTGCTATAGGTAGTTTTGTACTCTCTAAGAGCCTTTAACACCCTGTCTCTGCTATACCCTAGTAGCTTTTCGAGACCCTGTGCGTACTTGAACCTGTAGAGGAGGTATGAAGTAAAGGACGTGAGGTTGGTGGGCCTTTCGGTAATCTTCGCGCTCTCCCAGTCAAGCACCTTTACCTTACCATCACAGTAGAGCACGTGCCCGTGGGGCCTATTTATCTCCGTGTGATCTATTCTAAGGGAGTCTAATGCATAGAGTAGCGTAAAGGTACTCCTGAGTAGATTCACCAAGCTTTCTAAACCACCACTAAATATGAGTTCTTCGAGCACGCGCGTATATGACTTACAGGTGTGCGGTGGTAGAAGCTCGTAGAAAACGTAGAAATCCCTGTAGAGGTAGAGATTTGGTGGTAGTCCAGAGGGTTGGGCATTCTTTAACATCTCTGCTTCGTGGACAAGGCTATTACGCCTACTGTCAGTCCTAAGAACTTTTAGCGCGCCAATGCCGTATTTTGCATGATAGGCTACTACGGTAACGGCGCTGTAACCACGTCCCAGGATTCTAATCCCGAAAACGTTCTTACCGGTTTCGAGGAGGTAGATGAAGCCGTCGTTTAAAAGCATCTTCAACCTTTCTTCGAAGCCTCTACACGCTCTACTCGGGTAGCAGAGTACTCTATTAATGTAGGTACTTGGGTTTCTCAAAAAGTGCACTTCTCCATCCAGCTCGGGGTTTTGAGAATGAAGTCTCTGAGCCATCTACCAGCGCCTTCTTCAAGGAGCTTCAAGATCAGCCCTCTGCTAGCTACCCCTATACTTGGTTTTACCGCCTTCAAGTGTGGTGCTACGGTATACTCGCTCCACCTAGACTCGAGCAATTTAACGATGTCGACTTCGCTACGAATGTCCATGGACTCCAAGCAACCTTCGCTCGTGATCCAGGGTCCATAGCCCTTACCTACGTGTTTACGGATGAAGTTCACCAGTCTTTCGTCATCATGAACTATGCAGGGTCCACGATAATGCTTGTAATTCCAGAGAATGCAAGACCCTAATTCAACCACCACCACTCCTACGTCTTTCTCATTAGTCCACGACGAATAGTCTACTACATTTACGCCGAAAACTTCCAGTAGTTTAACGAGCCTAGAAGAAACTCTCTGTACCTCACCCCATATTACGTCCGGTGGTAGCTTTTCCTCCAGGTTATAGGTTAGGAAAAGCACACACCTGTTCTTCAACGCCTTAAGTAGCTCATCCACGCCCAGCTCGGAGGGTTCCTCGAAAAAGACCATGTCGGGGCTCTTCAAGTAGCACTTAGACGCTATAATCAGTGTTGCGAGGCTCCTTAAGCTGACACTAGCTGTAACATTCCTCAACGGGTCTACCGGGTCCGGCATGTAAATGCATGAATCGGGGTACTTCGACCTTAGTGCCCTAATGAAGTCGTCTGAAAAAGCGGTTTCCAGGGTGTTAATAAAGACCGGTGGTTTCCACCTCGACGCTGCTTCTAAAACTTCTCTGAAGCCGCCATGAGCCACGACTAATAGTTCAGTGGCGTAACCACTAAAGCCCCTAGTCTTAACTTCTGCCCCGTATACTCCAATAGCCTTCATGAACTTTTTGAGCAGCCTTATATGATCCCTGAGCTCATCTGTTAAAACGCTGTTAAGGTACTTCGTGTGAAAGGGAGTCCTATCAACAGCCGTTTTAGCTAGTGTGGGGTCTTGTAGCCTTAATCCGGGTACTACATCGATTTCGATATTTTCGACTACTACGTGAATGTAGGGGTGTTCGGCGTATCTTAATTCGTGTTGACCTAGTTCCCGCGTGGCTTCGAGTAGTAGGGGGAATCCCTTCCTCTCGATATCCTCTCTACTCCACTCTTCGGGGAATAGCACAAATACGTCTACGTCTCTGTCACCTGAAAGCCAGGTATCGTGTGCCACGCTACCTTGAATGGTTACTTCCACGTCTATACCGTGCTTCTTTAACGCCGCGTTAAGCACATTGACTACTCTTCTACAAGTACTCCAAATGAGCTCGTACTCTTCACGCGCGGGCCTAATTCTAGAGAGAACTCGTAGCTCTAGCTCCGTAAGCTTGCTCATTATCCACCACTAGCTAGAACAGCTTAACGCTACATAGGTTACTGTATACTGGTCCACTGGGCGTTAGAACACTCCTCTTTACGTAGACCTCTGTCACATTGGAATACCCGAAGTCCGTATCGAGGAGGCTGTTCATTACCTTGAGTAACCTATCCACGTTTCTAGGGCCCTTTACTCTTATGAGTGTTATGTGTGGTACGAACTCCTCTCTTTCGGGCTGTACTCCGAGCTTTCTAGTAATGGTCTCCACGAGTCTGTATAGCTCTACCAGCTTATCCGATCCTTCGCTGACGCCAGCCCATATTACACGTGGCCTAGTGGGCGAAGGAAACGCGCCCAAACCTTTAACGTGTATCTGGAATTGCTGGAACTTCAAACCGGAAATCTCGTTACATAGAACTTTAACGAGTCCAGCGGGTACTTCGCCTATAAATCTAAGAGTCAGGTGTATGTTTTCGTCTTCAACGGGTTTTAAGTCCGTCCCTGTAGCCGCTAGCTGGTCCCTAACCTCTATTAGCTTCCTCAAGACATCTTTATTCTCTACTTCTACTGCTATGAACGTTCTAATGAGCTCGCTCAACTAGACCTCCCTTAGCAGTACCCAGATGTATGTGAACAAAACGGTCTTAAAATAGGTTTAAAAACCATGCTAAGGTTATTTTACGCCTGAACCCCCCATAAGCGTGCGTTGTAAATAGCGCAGTTGGTGCTTAATGTGCCTAGAACATTCATACTTGTCACGGGCATGCCTGGTTCTGGTAAGAGCATAGTAGTGAGCGTTGCAAAGGAGCTTGGTATACCCGTTTACACGATGGGTGATGTTGTTAGAGATGAGACTCTAAGGATGTATGGCACAATTACGCCGGAATTAATGGTCGAGACGTCCAGGCTTCTCAGGGAGCGGTTCGGCGAGGACATAATCGCGTTAAGAACGCTTGAAAGGGTGCGAGAAGATCATCGCGTAGTACTGATCGACGGCGTTAGGAGCCTTAAGGAAGTGGAACTCTTCCAGAAGTACGGCGACGTGGTAATAATCGCAGTACACGCATCCCCTAAGACGAGGTTTAAGAGACTACTAGAGAGGAAGAGGCCTGGAGATCCTTCAAGCTACGAGGAATTCGCAAGACGGGACTTGGCGGAACTGGGCTTCGGCCTTGGTCACGTCATAGCATTAGCAGACCATGTTATTATAAACGAGGACACGCCTGAAAAAGCCCGCGAAGAAGCTAGAAGAATACTGACCAGCCTGGTGGGACCTCATGGTAGAAATTGCTGTTGAAGCCGAGGTAAGGCCCACGGAGGACGTAGAAAAGGTAAAGAAAGCCCTGTCAACTGTGGTAAATGCGAGTGAATTCGTAATAGAAGAGATCGCAGCAGGCTTTAAGGTCATTAGAACTAAGTGCGATAGGATCGAGTGCATGGAGCCACTTAGAAACACCATTAAAATCCAACAAATAGAGCCGGCCGTGAGAGCCTACCTGTACAAGTATAAAAGCAAGGGCGTGTTAACGGTGATGTTACATAAGCAAGTAGCTTACGTAGGTAAAATCTCGCTAGTAGATGATGCACGGGAATCCCCGCTGGGTCCGATAAAGGTCGAAGTCTCGGGTACCGAAGAGGAGATCGAGGAATTAATAGATTACCTAACAGGCAAGTAATGCTATGCCCTTTACGAAGTTAAATAAGGGCCGCGACGGTATTACTATAGCATCACCATCATCCCATCAACCGCCACTACCGTATTTTTGAAAATCCTATAGGCATCGAAAAACGTTTCCTCGACGCCGTGCCTTGCACTAATGTGGAATAAAATCAACATTTTGGCCCCGCACTCGAGGGCGACCTTTGCTGCGTCTACAGAAGTTGAGTGCTTTTGCTCGTGGGCCTCTTTCTCGTATATACCTGTAAACGTAGCTTCGTGTATCAGAATATCTACGCCTTTACAGCTCTCTATCACACTCCGCACTGGTGCCGTGTCGCCGGTATAACATAGTGTCTTTTTGCCCACAGTGATGTGGAAGCCATATGCTTCCACGCCATGATCTACTGGGAAGGGCTTTGCAGAGATCTTCGGATCGACGTAAATGAAGTTCTCGTCTATGCCCAGAAGATCCAGCTTGAAGCCCGGCTTTACGAGCCCGCTCTTAAGCACTGCAACCAGTGCATCCTTAAGTTGCTTCGGCACAGCTATAGTGAGGGGCTCTTTTCTATTTGATAAAGTCATTGACTGCAGTAATCCAGGTAACCCTAAGTAGTGGTCTCCGTGGCCGTGCGTTATGAAAACAACCTTGACCTTTAATGGACTAAGGCCTGTTCTGAACATTTTTGCCTGGCACCCTTCACCGGGGTCCAATAAGTACACATCAGAGTCTACTTTAAGGGCTATGCAGGGTAGTAACCTCGTAATGGGCATTGCTGCACCTGTTCCCAGGAAGTATATCCTGGCATTCACCATTACCACTTCACCACGTTAATAACCCTCGTGAGGGCGCTGTGCACGTAGTCGTAGTATCTTCCAGCTAGCTTTAACCCATGGGTACTTATTATTTCGTCTACGTAGTCCTCGAGCCATAGTGGCGCCATGAAGCACGCATAACCGTTTTTTGATAAGTACTCTGAAAGCCTTTCAACGAACGAGCTGTAAAGCTGCTTGATTTCAGTTCCATGCGTGCTAGCGCCCTTACCATAAGGTAGGTCGGTAGCAACGTGATCCACCGCTTCGTAGGAGAGGTACCGGGAATCGCCTATTATCACTATGGAATTGGACTTGAAGTATTCAACGTTAAAAGACATGCCCTTAACGAGTTTCCAGTCTAAGTCCACGCCAATACCTCTCACGCCCATGGACCACGCCTCGACTAGGATCACTCCTGTACCGGCAAACGGATCTAGAAGAACCTCTCCTTCACGGGCTCTTGAAAGATTGATAAGCACCCTCGCGATATCGGGCGTTAACGCTATGCTTCTCTTAAATGGCATGTTTCTAGTCCTTATAAGCATTGACTTCCTGCTTTGTACGTACTTCTTAATACCGACGAAAACCAGTCCACTGGAAAATATGAGTCTTTTTTCTTCTCCAATCCGGGTACCTTGCTTAAGGCCCACTGCGTCTAGGAATTCCTTGACTGCCCTACTGCTAACGGTAGACTTGTACACGGATAGATGTATAACCCTGTCCCCAACAACTTCAGCAACTTCTTTAGCGCCTGTGAGAGAGTAGGCACTGTAAACGCCGAGAAGTAAGCCGCTCTCTTTAATAAAACCGGCTCTTCTCATGATCTTGGCGGCTACGTCTAGCCCTGCCGTAGATGAGCATATCATCGTGTAGCACTCTAAACTCTCATGTGGACTGTACACTTCGAGGAGTGCTTTTAACTCGCCTTCTGCGAGGTGCTCGTTGCCACCACGTAGTACGAAGTACGTTTTCAAAGGAAAACACCCTCGGCGCGCTTAGCCAGCGTAGCCGCTGTTCTCTATTAAAGGACCTTTTTTAACTCCTCTACTACTCTATGAGTCACGCTAACGTACTCTATTAACCTGTGCTCGTGTCTTATTCCCAGCGTATCTGCTAGTAAAACTCTAAGTGCGCCGGAAGCCTCTAGCTTCTTCACGGCATCGCCGACTAGTAATCCGTGAGTGGCCGCTACGACTACTTTCCTGGCACCGTTTTCGAGCAACATCTTTGAGGCTTCTGAAATTGTGCCACCGGTACTTATAATGTCATCTACCATAATTACATCCCTGCCCTTAATGCTTAGCTCCCTGGGAGTATACATTACTGTTCCCGTGACTCTATCACGTTGCTTAATAAGGTAGTCGTAGTCGAGCCCGTGAACTCTCGCCGCAATAAACGCTCTTTCCAAGGCGCCTTTATCCGGTGCAATTATAACCGGTTTTTCGAGGTAGCTCAAAGCCCGAGCTACCAGAACATCTGATACCACGACGTTAATTACAGGACCTTCAAAGCACTCTAGTACACGTGTACTATGAACATCAACCGTAATTAGCACGTTGGCACCCGCTACTCTGAGCGACTTGGTCACTAGACATGCTGAAATGGGTTCGCCGGGTAGGAAGACCTTGTCTTGCCTAGAGTACGCGAGGTAGGGGATTAACGCGATGACCTTTTTAGCGCCTGCATTTTTAGCGGCATTAATTATTAGCAACGTCTTAAAAAGCCTTCTATCCTGTTCCGGGAACAGCGTTGACACCACTATGACGTCCTGTGAAGCGATTTTCTCGGGAGCTGTTAACTTAATGTATAGTTCACCATCGGGAAACACTTTTTCCTGGACAGTTAAGAGGTCGGCTTCAATGGCCCTTGACAACTCCTCCGTTAACCAGTAACCAGGATAACCAATTATCACTACCAAGTACTTCACCATGAAAATATAACGGGCTAAAGAAGGTTAAATAAGTAATGAGGTGCGGCATTGAGTTATGTACAGACCCGAAGCATTCGATCCTAGTAGACCGGGTATTGCGCTCGCACGGCTATGGAGGGGCTTAGAAGGGGGCAGAGTAACCTGCGATCTTTGCCACAGGAGGTGCATCATAGTGCCCGGTGCCTTCGGTGCTTGTGGTGTCCGCTACAACCATAACGGGGCACTCTACACTACCGTATACGGCATACTCACAGCCGCGAACGCTGACCCCATAGAGAAAAAGCCATTAATGCACTTCCACCCCGGTGCATGTGTATTTTCCATATCGACGGCTGGTTGCAACTTCTACTGTAAGTTCTGCGATAACTGGGTTCTAAGCCAAAGCAGGAGGGACAGGATATTCGGTGAACCCTATGAACCAGAGGATGTGGTAGAACAAGCTAAACGCAGTGGATGCCATGGATTGAGCTACACCTACAACGAGCCAACAATATTCTTCGAGTTTGTACAAGACACAGCTAAGATAGCGAAGAAAGAAGGGCTTTTCAACACTATGGTCACGAACGGCTACATCACCCCAGAGGCGATTAGGGAGCTAAAAGGGCTCATGGATGCCGCCACGGTAGACTTCAAGAGCGGTGGCAACAAGGAGTTCTACAGGAAGTACATGGGTGTACCAGACCCGGAACCCATATTCGAAAGCTTACTAGAAATGAAAAAAGAGGGTTTATGGATCGAAGTAACAAACCTTGTTATACCAGAAGTGGGTGATAAGGTCGAGGACGTTAAAAAGCTCGCAAAATGGATTGCTGAAAATCTCAACGAGGAAACACCGTTCCACCTACTGCGATTCCATCCAGACTACCTATTACGAGACTTGCCATCAACACCTATCTCAACCTTAGAGAAGCTCGCTAAAACGGCCATGGAGTGCGGCTTAAAGCACGTATATGTGGGAAACGTGTGGGGACATCCACTTGAAAACACGTACTGTCCTAAGTGCAGAACGCTAGTCGTAGAAAGGGCCGGTTTCTTCGTGTCCAAGTGGAAGTTAAAAAACGACTTTACATGTCCTAGTTGTGGTTACAGGCTTAATTTCCGTGGGGAATTCCACGGTGTGAGGTATAGGAGCCTACTCTGGTGGTAGTGGATGCCCTACTTCATCGTCGTTCTAGGCACGGCAGGTAGTGGCAAGACGTCGCTGTCAAGCGTGCTACACACGTACTTAACTAGCCACCAGCTAGATGCGATAATCGTTAACTTAGATCCTGCCGTTGAAGAGCTACCATACGACCCTGACATTGACGTAAGAGATTACGTTGACGCGAGGGATATAATGAAGAAAACGGGACTAGGACCCAACGGCGCCTTAATAGCATCCATAGACCTACTCCTGGTAGACATAGAGGACATTAAGGAAGATGTATGGAGCTATAAAGCGAACTACGTGATCATAGATACCCCGGGCCAGATGGAGCTCTTCGCGTTCAGGCACACGGGACCGCTAGCACTTAGAGCTATCATCGGCGATGCCAAAGCAGTCGCCACCTTTCTAATAGACTCAACGTATACGACCGAACCTTCAAATCTCTTCTCCGCATTACTACTGGCAGCATCAACGCACGTGAGGCTTAAACTCCCACTAATAAACGTCTTGACTAAAATAGATCTGCTCCCGCCGGGTGAACTCGAAAAAACCATGGAAATGCTCGAAGACCCGGACGTGCTAGCTGCTAGTATAGCCAATGAAAAAGACCCTAGGTTGATATGGGGGTTTAACGAGGTATCAAGCTTGCTGGATAAGTTACTAGTATTTAGCATAATACCCGTATCTAACGTAACAGGCGAGGGCATAGACGACCTCTACGCATTAGTGCAGAGAGTAGTTGCAGGAGGCGAAGATTACTATACAGAAGAGCCTAGTCCTGTTTTATGATGTAGAACGTAGTCGAAGCCGCTGGTTGCGAAGCCTCCAAGCTACCGGGCAAAAGCCTATTACAGCTGAAGGCTCTGCATCCCGGGACAGGAAGTAAGCTAGTGTAACTAATAGTAAACGCTTTAAATAACCTCTTACTATACTTAACACATGGCTTGTTCTAATCTAATTAGAAACCCGGATTACAAGATCATTAAGGGTTTAATCAGTGTATCTAGAGGGCTGGAGAAGGCCGATATCCTAGTTAAGAACGTCAAGCTCGTTAACGTGTTTACCGGGGAAATACTAGAACCTGTAACCATCGCCATTAGCCGGGGACTAATAGCCACCACGACGAGAAGTATTGAAACGGATAGGTTCACAGGTCAAAACACGCTCGTAATCGACGGTAATGGCGAGCTCTACGCCGTACCGGGATTCATTGACGCGCATATCCACATAGAGTCGAGCTTTCTAAACCCCTTGGAGTTCTCCAAATTAGCTACTTTGCATGGAACGACAACCGTGGTCGCAGACCCTCACGAGATAGCCAACGTATGCGGCCTAGAGTGCCTGGAATGGTTTATCAACGCCTCCCGAAACCTCCCCATGAAAATACTAGTGCAGGTTCCATGCTGCGTTCCACCAGTACCTGAAGAGCTGGATAACCCTGGTGTTACAGTACCGCTGGATACGGTGAAGAAGCTCCTTTCAAGCAGAGAATACTTTGGCTTGGGAGAGTTAATGAACTACTCCGCTGTAGTAGAGGGGGATGAAGGGTACCTTGAAACATCACTTTTTACCATAAAACTAGGTAGTAGAGTCTACGGACACATCCCCTCAATCGATGAAACTCACCTGAACACCTACGCGCTCTCATATGCTTCCTCTTGCCACGAAGTGACCACACTGGGAGAGGCCCTGGAAAAGCTTAGACTTGGATACTACGTCATGCTGAGGACCGGTGGGGCGTGGCGGAACGCCGATGAAGCGCTACCGCTACTTAGGCTTGCGAGGGTGAATATGAGTAGGCTAATGCTGGTAGTCGACGATACTACGGTCTCCCACCTCGTTGAACTGGGTTACATGGATTTCGTGGTGAGAAATGCTATAGAACTCGGGCTCGACCCCATTGAAGCGATACAGCTCGTAACGATAAACCCTGCACAATACCTCGGATTGGATAGTTTCGTGGGTTCGATAGCCCCAGGCAGGATAGCCGATATAGTACTGGTTGATGACTTGGAAAGTATGCGAATAAGGCGGGTAATTTCGTGCGGTGAGATCTACGACGAGGACAGAGTTGGTGAAGTTTACGGGAGGGTTAACATCGTTCCAGCCGTTACCAGGGTCATGGAGATCTCAAACCTAACTTCATGGAGGCAGCTAGTTCTTAGCATCAATGATGGGAGTTACGTAAGGGTAAGAGTGATAGAAGTTACACCGGGAACACCGGTAAGCAAGGAGAAAGAAGCCGTTCTACCAGTAGTAGACAATTATGTAGCGTCTTCTCCCAGCGAAGACGTCATCCACGTAGCTTCTATTGACAGGTACAGGGGCGGCAGGTACATTGGAGTGGGGTTCTTGAAGGGCCTAAACCTGGTTAAAGGTGCCGTTGCACAAACAATAGCGCACGATACACACAATGTACTAGTTTATGGTGACAACCCTTACGACATGTTCACGGCCGTACAAGCGTTAAAGGAGCTTGAAGGCGGAATAGTCGTTGCGTCCAGCGGTAGGGTCTTGGCGAAATTGGGATTGCCGATAGCCGGGCTAATGAGCACTAAAAGCTACAGCGAGGTTTACGGAGAGTTTAACGAAGTAGCAAGAGCTATAAAGGCCTTGGGCTTTACAGGGGACATTCATTCCTTTATACTGACGACCTCTGTAGTATCGTTACCGGTCATACCGGAGATACGGATAACTCCCAAAGGCCTTGTTAATGTTACTGAAAATATAATTGTCCCGCCCCTCAAAGAGGTCTTAGGGTAAGCGCTCATGGCGTTTAAGGATAAGCTTCTCAACGCCGTAAAAATTCCCGACTTCAACGAAGTTTATATCCTACCTTCACTAGCGCCGGTGGAACCCGGTGCTGTTGACTTAACCACGAAGCTCACCACTAACATAACTTTAAAGATACCGCTCGTTTCGTCACCCATGGATACCGTCACTGAGCTAGATATGGCCGTAGCCATGGCACTCCTAGGGGGTATAGGCATCGTCCATAGAAATATGGAACGCGAAAAGCAAGTGGAAATAGTAAAGAAGGTTAAAGAGCACCCTCCGGTTAAACTGAGATTGCTGTACTTGGAGAGCAATGATACGTGTGGTAAGGCACTAGAAGTCTTAAAAAGAACTGGTATTAGAAATATTCCCGTGGTCGAAGGTGGGGTATTTCTCGGCTACGCGAGCGTTGATCTCCTCAGGCAATGCAACCCACTTGAACCTGTAAGGCACGCCGTTAGGCCCGGCAAGGGCTATAGCGTAGAAATGGTAAAAGAAGCCGTGGAAAGCGCTCTCCGTGGAGTTTATGACGCCATCGCAGTGATAACCAGAGACAGCCTGTACTTGGGCACGCTTGTTTACATAGACGTGCTAGAAGACATCACCCCGGCATTAGACCATGAAGGCAAGCTACTAGTGGGAGCCGCAATTTCACCTTTTGATATCGAAAGAGCTAAAATGCTAGACAAGCACGTTGACGTGCTAGTATCCGATGTAGCTCATTTCCACAACATGGAGGTTTTAACAAGTGCTAAAAAACTCGTAGCAGAGATCTCCACCGACTTCGTCGCTGGTAATATAGGGTCCGAGGAAGCCGTTAAAGACACCATAACAGTCATCGAAGAGGTATCGGGGTTCAGGGTGGGCATAGGGGGAGGGTCCATTTGTACCACACCAGAGGTAACGGGAGCATACGCGCCAACGCTCTGGGCCGTCGCATCGGTAAGAGATGCACTTGAAGAGCTAGGACTAGATGTGCCCATCATAGCTGATGGCGGTATTAGGACTGCAGGCGATGTCGTCAAGGCGCTAGCTGCTGGCGCCAATACGGTAATGCTTGGCTACATGCTAGCCGGAACGGATGAGGCAGCATCACCTTTAATAGCTATAGGGAATGAGTACTACAAGCTGTATAGGGGCATGGCTAGTAGGGGTGCAATTGAAAGAAGGTTTGCCGTAGACCGGTACGCTAGGACGGGTAAACGCGTCCCAGAAGGCGTGGAAGGACTTGTACCATATAAAGGTAGCATATACAACGTTGTAAGAGGCCTCGTAGAAGCCGTTAGAGCGGGGCTAGGGTATGCCGGGGCCCGTAACATAAAGGAACTATGGGTCAAAGCAAGGTTCATATCATCGCGTCGCGGTGAACGAGGCATCATTTACAGAGCTCTAGGAGAGTGAGGGGTTATACAGAGTACCTGGAATACGGTTAGGTTATATCGCTAAAAGGTGCGTTGTTTTCAAGATTCATAAGACTGTTTTTAAGATTTATAAGATTCATGTTAGTACTTTATGTACAGCTTTTAGAGTAATTAAGGGTGCACAATGCGTGAAGGGCTTTACTACTGGTAGTAGCGAGCTCGACAAGCTTATTGGTGAAATACCGCCTCGTACGATGCTTTTAATAGTCGGACACCCTGGCTCCGGCAAAACTACGTTAGCATCCCAGATATGCTACGCTAATGCTGTAAGAGGGCACAAATGCCTCTATATGACGTTCTACGAAGACAGGGAAAAGCTGTTTAGAAACATGGGTAGACTTAAAATAAATCTCGCAGAAGTGGAGAATAAGGGGTTTTTAACGTACGTTAAGCTACCTGTAGCGTCCGCAGAGGAGCTCATGGATATCGTGGCGAAGCTCGTTGCCAGCGATCACTACAATGTAGTCGTTATCGACTCGATAAACCCGGCTCTAGAACTAGTTGAAAGGGAAGAGTCTAAGAGGGCTATTGTGCTGAATTTCTTCTACCAGTTAGTAGACATCATTGACGGGTTGCTAGTAGCTGTGGCCGAGATGCCCATCGGAAAAGAGACACTAGAATACGGTTCCATAGAGTTCGTCGCCGACCTAATACTATACTTGAAGCACAGGATAACTCGCGGACTAAGGTCAAGGATACTCGAAGTAAGGAAGGTGCGGGGGGCCCCGTCATCGGTAATCGAGGTACCCTTTGCAATACTCAACGACGCAGGTTTCAAAGTCTACCTACCTCCTAGACCGGAGAGAATGATGAGGGGCAGGGAACATGCAATAAGTACAACAATAAGCTTTATCACCAAGCTCGCTGGGCCTATATACAAAGGCGATACCATTGATATCAGCTTCCCGCCACATGCGAGAGAAGCTTTAACAATCGTGCCTTTGGTAGACATCGCTGTTACAAATAACCTGAAGGCATTGCTCATATCCTATAAGTACTCTCCCGATGAGGTCAAGGAGCTGTTCATCGAGGTATTCGGATCGTACTTCAACCTAGGTAAAGACGTTGTTTTAAGTATCTTAAACAGGCATTTTACCATAGAATCGTTTAACCCAGCCAGTTATGCCTTAACACACCTATACGCAGTAGAAGTAGAACTAATAGAGGATTTAAAACCTGACATGGTCGTACACCACGGGACTGAAATTTTTAGCGCTGTCGCAGATCCCTCGGAGTACTGGACGCTACTCATTAGCATGCTCACTTGGCTTAAAAACAATGGTAAGCTAGTAATACGTTATAGTGCTAGAATAAGTCCTCAATGGACGAGAATAAACGAAATATTGGCAGATATCGTAGTTAGAGTTTACTATAAACGCGAAGGAGGGGCCCTCAAACCGGTATTTTACATTTGGAGGCGGGGCAGGACCCCTCTACTCTTCGACTTCACAAACGAGGACATAACTCAGGCCGCCTTGGAGGCTTCAGAAACTAGCCGCCCTTATTAAAACCAACTCCCAAGAGCTAAACACCGCTGGTAATAATTAATGGCATGCCATCCCGCGGCGGCCGAGATCAAGGAATCCATCAGGAATTACGCGAAGAGCGTGGTGCCCGGGCTTTTCTACACGATCGATCTCTACTGTCGCAAGCTAGCGGGCAAGGACTGCGTTACAATCCTGCTCGAAGAGCCAAAAACCCTGAGAGATATCCTCGTGAGAGTATATGATCTGTCGCCCACGGTCAACCTGGTTGCGAGAGTGTTCCTATACCCTGTAGTGATCGAAACCAATACAGACATACCCGTTGAAGGCCTCGTTAGCTTATTCATGAACAACCCAGACGAGTTGCGGAGAGTTTTAAGCGATATACTATGTAGAAAGTGATTGTAAAGTACGACAGTAACTATTAACGATATACATCGCTACACCGGTGCTTTACATTCTTCAAGCGCCCTGCTAACCGCTAACGAGAACTCTTTATAGTCTGCTACTTTAATGAATGGTATGTGAAGATCCTTTGCAGCTTCCTCGTCGTAGTGAGTATCACCTATAAACACCGGTCGCGCGTTTTGAGAGCTTCTCAGTACCCATTCCAGTTGCTCTCTTCTACTAAGATACTCATCCCTAGTGATAACGTAGCTCACTGCATCGATTAAACCGAGCTTTGAAAGTAGCGGTACAGTTGATGCACTACTCCTCATGGTTACAAGTACTACCTTAACGCCTATTGAAGCAAGGTGCTTCACTAACTCAATGTTTTCTTGTACATCTTCTACTTTTAACCTACCTATTGAATCAAGTTCTGCCCGCTCTACGAGATCCCATGCCTTTCTCTTCAACCCGTCTTCCGCTTGTAGCTTAGCTAGGCTCTCGCCAAGCGGTCTCAATGGGTGATCTACGCCGAGTAGACGCCTTATCTCTGCTCTCAGCTTTTCAAAATCTAGCAGTATGGGTATTAGTGTCCCATCTATGTCCACTACTAGGGTACAACGAGCGCTGGCGTCTCTACTCGGCATTTATAACAGCCACTTTCGGTTCTGGCTTCAGCTCCACCATTACCTCCCCTTTCTTAACGTAGCCTATCAGCATGGCTTCGGTGTTGTACGCGTAAAACATTCTCCCACTCTCGTCCACGCCTATAAAGCCCAGCGTATTCACGCCAACCGTTTTCTCGACGAACTTCACTACGGAATCCAGCGCTTTGTTTAGATCACCATTTCTATACCCGTACTCTAGGTCTATTCTGAGACAGGGCATTGTTCTGACTATGAACTCACCTATGCCTGTGGCGCTACAAGCCACTCTACTAGTGGCGTAAAATCCCGCACCAGGTATAGGCGTATCACCCACTCTACCGGGTAGCTTTAATATCACGCCACCGGTACTTGTAGCTGCGGCTAGGATGCCCCGTTCATCGAGGGCTACCGCCCCAACGGTGTCGTATACGTCTATAATTCTACGTACGAGCTCGGAGTACACGGTATTGCTATCAACAAATTCCCTTATTGCCCTATAGTAGAAGTCCGCTGGTAATTCCTCTTTAAATACTTTCTTCAAGACGTCGCGGTATCTCTCCATGACTAGTGGTGGAGGTGGCGGTAATGGGGGTAAGCTGTAAAGTAGTGCGAGTCGGTCAGCATTTTCGCCTACCAGTAGGAGGTGTGGTGTCTTCTCCGCGACTATCCTTGCAAGCAGTATGGGATTCCGAGTAGACTTGACCGCTGCAACGGCACCAATTAAACCCGTAGAAGTCATTAAACCGGCGTCTAGTTCCCTTTCACCAAGTAGGTTTGGTGCCGAACCGTAACCTGCATTGAGGTACCCGGAGTTCTCCATGCACTTTACCGCGTTAACCACCGTTTCGAGAGAGCTATTTGTGTCGTTGAGTACTCTCCATCCGTACTTCGTGCACTTTTTAACGGCTTCAATGGCGTTCTCTACACCGGGCCTGGGTTTCCAGGCCCCTGCACCCCCGTGAAGCATTAACGCCTTCAACGCATAGTCACCATGTTAGTTTTAAATCTCTAAGCTAATTAAAACTAGTGGTGCATTTACATGGAGACTGGACAAGGTGGCCAGACAACACCGCACTATTTACAGGAGCTAATTAAGACGTTCAGGTTCAGTAAAATGAGCCCCGGCCTGTTACTGTTACCCTCCCTTTTCGCATTCTTATCCCTAGTACTCTTCACAATCGGTTTTTCGCAACTGCTCAAGCTAGGTGAAGAGGCAGTAAGTGGGGGGATTTCACCACTAGAATCACTCTACATTGTGCAGCCAATATTATGGGGCGTAGTAGCCTTACTCGGGTTCACTATAGCGTCGATGATAGCCGTCTATAACCTGTTAAAGAACCTCAAAGACCACTTTTACCAGAGTGGTGTAACGGTATATTACTTCACGGGAGGTCCTAGTTTTGAGGGCGCAATGCAGTACTTAAGATCCATTCTCGTAAGGTCCACGCTACCATCCCCCGTAACGGGCATTTTGCTAATGTTCTTAACCAGTGGGGTGGCCTATCCAGTAATATTGTGCTTCGCGGAAAAGGCTGTGAGAGAGCACGCTATTGTCGAGGAGGAAGCACTGTTTAGGACGAAGTTTACCAGCGAGTACAAGTGGTTTAACATGTTAATAGACTTCGCACTGGTACCCCTGACCCTTGGCCTTTACCTGGCGTACATGGGCCATAGAGTTGCTAAGGTGTTTAACGCGCACGTAAACGCCATTCACAGCTCCCATCCTAACCCACCTACTTTACCCCCGCACGGCACTACCGTTCAGGAGCTAAGGCCCACTTCAAGCTTGCTAATAGGACTTCTCTTGCTATCAATAGGCCTTAACATAGTTACTAGTTACATCGGGCTGTTCACGGCCAGTTACGTTGCCTATTCGTGCGGCATATTACTAAGCGCACTTGTCTTAGCTAGGAGAACAAAAGGGACGTCAGCTTCCAGCGTACTGGTAGTGCTGATACTGCTATACCTACTGGTATTTGGAGGGTTACTGGCCGGCATGACCGGTTACGAGACGTACAGGGTTTTAACCGATACCATACGTAGACAAACGAATGTAGCGAGTTCTATGAAAATGCTGGATCTTGCAACCTACATCTTCGTAAATAACCTCGTAATCTCGCTTCCATCAATTGTACCGTATGTTGGAGGAGTGCTAGTGGCCCAGGGAGTGTACAATGCTGGTTTAGTAGTGGGTACGATAGTCGGTAGCGGGTTAAGGAGCCCCGGTGATGTCGTTTTGGTCCTGGTATACCCGCACTCCATACTAGAGCTCTCCGCCTACGCTATACTACTGACATCGTCTTCGTTCTTAGGTGAGTGGAGGAGATACACCGTGCTAGCTGCGACCGGTATATTGCTCCTCTTCACCGCTGCGCTTGTGGAAGCCCTAACTATAAAGTACCTTCAAGGATCCTCTTTATTAGAGGGCCTTGCACCTCTACAAGGTTCCTAGGAGTTTCAACGGCTATGGCTAACGCGCCGTAGAGACCGGCATCGTCTCCGAGCCTAGTAGGCTTTATCGCAGGCATTCCCGTGACGACGTTTAGCTTAGTTAACGTCACAATCGGCTCGTATAGCACGTCAATGTTATTTAAAAACACACTACCACCAATTATTACGAGTTCCGGGTCATACGCGTTTATCATCGACGCTATGCCTGCTGCTGTTGCCTTGACGTAAAGCTCTATGACCCTTCTAGCTAGGGCGTCCCCCCTCCGGTAGTAGTCGAATACGTCTTTCGCGACGATCACCGCGCCGGAGAGGACGATCCTCGCTAACTCCGAGTCTACGTGCTCTTTTTCGGCAATGTACTTGGCTACTCTAGGTAGGTTAGCAGCGCCCGCGTAGGTTTCCCAGTGCCCTAGACCACCACACCCGCATCTCAGCTCCGAGTCAAAGTCTACTACGATATGCCCCACTTCGTGCGCATTACCCATTTTTCCCATGAGGAGATGCCCGTCTACTACTACCCCGGCCCCCACGCCCGTGCTCAACGTTAAGTAAACGAAGTTATCGGCGTTTCGCGCATCTCCGTAAAGTCTCTCCCCCCATGCAGCTGCTACGCAGTCATTTATAACATAAACGGGCTTTCTGAGGCCTTTTACCAATGGTTTTAATAGTTCGAAGGTGTGCACTGGGATGTTAGGTGTGTACGTGACCTTGCCTTCGGTGATGTCAAGGGGCCCTATACTGGCTACACTCACCGTTACGACTCTTCTTAGAAGATCATGCCACTTGGCCCTAACAGTTTCCAGTATAGAGTTGGCTATTGTAAGCTCATTCCCCTGTCTAGGAGTACTGTACGTTTCTTTCTCTACTATGCCCTCACGGGTGCATAGCGCAATCCTTGTTTTGGTGGCCCCGAGATCTACTGCTAAATAGTACTCCACCCTACTGGGCCCCTTTAATGTTTTCTACCTTTCCTTGGGGCTTCTTGAAGAGTATTGGCGCACCGGTTACATTATATCTCTCAACGGCTTCTAAGCCCGACTTTACCGGGTTTTCAATCGCGAAGCCGAAGGAACGCGCCACCATGGTAGATGCCCTCGGCGTGAAGGGATACAGTAATATGGTGGCCAGCCTAATTGCTTCCAGTACTGTATACAGCTCTTTGCTTGGATCGCTTTTTTCCCACGGCTTAGTTTCGTTTAAGTACTGGTTGGCCAATCTAGCGATGTCCATTGCGTGAACCGCCGCCTTAGTGACTTCGAAATTTTCCATGTTGTCTACGTATGCGTGAAGCTTTTCATTTAGCATCTCAGCTAGGCGCGTTTCGACACTCCTTCTATAGACCTTACCGCCTGTTTTCTTCTGCGCTAATACGCCAACTCTTCGAACTAGGTTACCGTACGTGTCTGCAAGCTCGGTAGCATATATGTTATCGAGGAGCTCGAAGTCAAATTCGCTGTCCTTGTCCATGTTGAATATCCTCATGATCACGTACCTAGCGCCGTCAGAGCCCCCATACCTTTTAAGCATATCCTCTATGGAGACGATGTTACCCACGCTTTTACTCATTTTAGTACCTTTCGACGTGAGGAACGCGTGTACAATCACCTTCCTGGGCGGCTCTAAGTCTAGTGCCCTTAATATCGAAAACCAGACTACAGTGTGAAACCACAGTATGTCCTTGCCAATAATGTGATGTACGTTAGCCCAGTAGTGGTTGAATTTTTCCCGGTCCTCTAAGTAACCTATTGCACTGACGTAGTTGAGTAAAGCATCAAACCACACGTATATGACGTACTTCTCGTCGAAAGGTACCGGTATACCCCACCAAACTCTTTCAATGGGCCTGGCTATTGATACGTCTCTCAACCCTTCCTTCTCGACCTTCGATATTACCTCTTCCGCGTAGCCACGGGGATGCACTATGTCCCTGTTCTTTAAGACCTCGAGTAGGTAATCCTTGAACTCACTTAACTTGAAGTAGTATGTTTCCTCCTCCATGTACTCTAGAGGTTTATTGTGAAGGGGGCAGTAAGGCTTGTTTTCCACTTCCACATATTCTCCGGGACTGTAGTACTTTTCGCAATCAACGCAGTAGAGCCCGGTGTACTTTGCCCTGTAGATCAAGCCTTTCCTGTAGATGTAGTTGAATGCTTCCTTCACCGTCCTTTCATGATAGCTATCCGTTGTTCTAATGAAGTGGTCGTACTCTACGTCAAGGCTCTTCCAGTACCTCTTGAAGACCTCGGCCATCTCATCTGTGAACTCTTTCGGGCTTTTACCCTGCTTTTCCGCAACTTTTTGTATTTTTAATCCATGCTCGTCATTACCAGTTAGGAATAGAACCTTGTAGCCGAGGAGTTTCTTATACCTTGCCATTACATCTGCAAAGACGGTTGTATACGCGTGTCCTACGTGTGGTGGCGCGTTCGGGTAATATATCGGTGTTGTTATGTAAAAGGTTTCCACTTTCATACACCAATAGTATCGAACGCCTCTTCTAAGGGGGTTTAGTTCGCTTCACTTTTTAACCATTTTTTCGAGTAATCCTACGTACTTTTTAACTTTTCTGTCAACATACCAGGTAAAATAGCCAAGAAGGAACCTTATTGGAGCGTATATCGGTGATGACATGTAAATTCCTACTATATCCTTCATCCAGTAAGTGGTGTGCTCGTACACCTTCTTTAAAGCTTCAATGTGTTCCTGCTTTATGTGCTCCCTCATAAACCACTTATTTTTCTTAAACGCGCCCATGGGTACGAAGAACATCGGCACTATGACACTCCTATAAGGCTTTAACCTATCAACGAGCTCGATGGTTTTAACGACGTCATCGGGGGTCTCTTCGGGCATCCCTAATATCACTGTCGCAGCCGGTATGATCATGTTCTCGTGCATCACCCTAAAGGCATCTTCAACCACGCTAGGCCATTGCTCAGGAGGATAGGGTAACGACTTGGCGACCATGATTTTCCTCGCGAGTGCGGGGCTTCCGGTTTCTATACCGACCTCTACGCCGACGAACTTCCTATGATCGTTCAGTATGTATTCCTGCATGAGCTTGGATATTAACCCGTATTTTTCTTCGGCGTACTTCAATGCTGCGAGGCTTACGTGAGCCCACGCTATGTGCTTTTTCTCACCTATTTTACTGAGCACTTCCTTGTGAAGCTTTAAGACGGGCTCTGGCCTGGGCTTTATTCCATCAGCGTAGTAAAGTAGTACGTCCTCGCTGTGAAGTATTATACCGCGGACACCGGCCCTTAGATTCACTTCCACCTCCGCTAGTACTTTTTCTAGCGGTATGAACCTCAAAGGCCTGAGCGTCACGCTACAGAACTTGCAACCTCGTGGACAACCTCTCATCACCTCTACTAGCCCGTTGACACTGGCACCTTTAATAGTAGGTATTTCTTCTATGCGCGGTACGTTATCAACGCCTATATATACGTACCTCGGAAGGCGTTCTCCTTTTAATGCTCTCTCGACGAGCTCTACTACTATCTTTTCTCCTTCTCCATCTACAATTGTATCCACTCCCCACTTGTCCATGTACTCGAGCTCGTAAAGCCATTGCCATGCCGCTGGTCCGCCTGCTATGATCTTCACACCGCGTTCTTTGGCCCTTCTCACCGCTGGACTGTTCATGAACCTGATAAAGCTTCGCCTATTTACAGGCTCTACGCCCGTTAAGCTCCACCACTCACTGCTCGGCGGTCCATATGCAAAATAGTCATGATGGCCTATCATCATCACTTTCATGGTACTTAAGTGCTTATCGATGTGATCCGGGTCTACCACCGCGGCATTAAAACCAGCATCTTGGAGTGCGGCCTCGATCTTCCTCAAGCCATAAGGCGCTTCAACGGGCCTGCCAAGCTCATCTACTTTCACTTTTGGCGCGCAGATCGCCATCCAGAGCCATTCCGGCATGCCTATCGGCGGGCCGGTTGCAACGAAGCCTAGAAACTCCTTACCGTGGTGGTTAGACATCATAGTCCTGTCGGTCGTAATTACTATTTCAAAAACCACTTACAGCACCTCAACAAGCCCTTTCAAATGCCCGGGTAAGTCGTCAAGGAGGACATGCTCGGAAGCGAGCACGCTTACGATGCTACTACCTTCGCGCTCATATATCTGCTTAGCCTGATCGCCACCTACGGTGTAGACCTCAACCGTGAAGGTATAGTTACTGAGTATAAAATCTCTGAGGGCTTCAAGAACCTTCGCGGACGCCGTAGACACCAGGTATATTCTCAACCCACGGGATCCGTAGACCCTGAGTATGCTTTGAAGCCGAGTGACCACTTTCTCGGTTACGTGTCCGAGGATTATTACAGATGAAGATGGATTTCTATAGGTAAGCAACACAGGCCCCTCTCCGTCGTGAACATAGTAATGTAGCCCGGTATATAAGTCTTATTGAAAGCTCTCAACGCACTAAATCCGTAAAAAGCTTTTACATAGTAAGAATGTATAGGGTCTCAGCCGTGAAAGCTACGCTTGCCGAGAAAGTAAGAGCATACATACTGAACGTGGAACAGTTTATCAGTAAAGTGAACGTGGAAGAGCTCGAATCGAACCAAGAGAGGATACTTGAGCTGGCAAGGTCTTACTTAAGTGACGCTAAGTACTACTACGAGGAGGGAGACTACATTACTAGTCTTGCCTGCATCGCGTATGCTGAAGGACTCTTAGATTCGCTGAGAGTCGCGGGCTACGTTAAAGGAATTGAGTGGAGGCCTCTAAGCGAATTACTTAAGAGGCCGAAAGTACTGGTTACGGGGAGCTTTGAGCTAATTCATCCAGGACACCTAGCACTACTAAGAGAGGCGTGGAAACTAGGCGAAGTCTACGTTATCGTGTCCAGGGATAAAAATTTCGAAAGATTTAAGGGCCGGAAGCCCGTCTTAAGCGAGAATGATAGGCTCGAAGTAGTGAGAGGCATTAAGTACGTCTCCAAGGCAATCCTAGGAGATGAAAATGACCTGTTAAAACCACTTGAGGACTTAAAACCAGACATTGTTCTCCTCGGGCCTGATCAGTGGATTCAACCGGAGGAGCTCTCGAGCAGGCTCAAAGAACGAGGGTTAAGCAGCGTGAAGGTGTTAAGGCTAGAAAAACGAGTTGGAGAGTGGAGTTCATCAAGTATATTGAATAGAATTAAGAACGAGGCTTACCCCGCCCGATCCCCCTGAATAGCATCGCTTCCATTGAAGAGACCCTCCTTAATCGCTCCTCCCGCATATTTGCACGGTACTTTTCAACCACCTCCGCTAGGTTTCTCACGTTGACGTCCGCTCTATAGCCCAGGTGCCCACCATAGCTTCTTATAGCCTTAATTGTTTCAGTAACGAGGTAGCCTACATTGTAGGCGTCTTTTAACGCCCCCTCATCCTTAGTTACGTCGTCTAGGTGGGTGTATGCCATACTCCATGGTGCAACTACAGCACCCATGCTGTTTAAAACGGACATCAAATACGCTACTGCCATGAAAACTCCACTGTCAAGTCCTGTGACTATGAAGCCTACAACCTTGCCTTCGAGCAGGCTCCTACCGGCGTGGAAGATCATGTTTTCCATGCTAGTTAACCGGTCGATGAAGTTTTTAAGCATACCGCTCGGTGCATACCAGTAAACTGGAGTCGAGATGATTATGCCATCTGCTTCAAGGGTTTTTTCCGCTACCCCGTTGAAGTCGTCATCTTCTATAATGCATGGGAATTTGCAATACTTCACGTTGTCGGAAACGCAACCTATACACGGCTTAATGTTGTAGTCGTAGATGTGTATTACTTCAGGCGTGCCACCAGCCTCTTTAATGCCGAGTACTGCCACCTCTGCTAGCTGGGCTGACGAGCCGTACTTTCTCGGTGAGCCGTTTATGATTAGTACCTTGGGCTTATACTCCACGATCACCACCTAAGCAAAACCGTGAATACCTCTTATAAGCTCAAGCACTTAAACTTATTTTACTAATTTTTTTACTAAAAAGGGTGCAACAACGTGGAGAGAATCTACCCGCGCCACGCCATAGCGGCCGTTGCGGCTGTCTTAATAAAAGAGGGGAGAATTCTCCTGGTTAAGCGTGGCTATCCACCTGGCCTCGGTAAGTGGTCTATTCCAGGCGGAGTAGTTGAAGCAGGTGAGAAGTTAGTAGACGCAGCTAAACGAGAACTCAAGGAGGAAACCGGACTTGAAGCAGAGCCTCTCGGTATACTCTGGGTACTTAACAACATTGTATATGATGGAGGGAAGAGGGTCATGTATCACTACTTAATAGTAGACATACTATTCGACTCCACAACGACTAGAGGGGAGCTGAGGCCGGGTAGCGATGTTCTAGACACATCTTGGTTCGATCTCGGCGAAGCGTTGAGCTCTCCGAACGTGTCAAGAACGACGAAGAGGCTTATTAAAAGAATTGAAAGATACGGAATTCAGGTGCTACCACTAGAAGATGTAGACCATGAGTCCGTGCAACAATAAGCTTCCTAACCGGCTTTCTGAAAGCTCTCCAGCGACCAGCCCAGTTCACGCGCCGTTCTGACTCTTGGGAAACCAGTGCGGTGCCCGCTAACGAGAATGGTGCTCGAATTTAGAGGGAGCCCTTGCTCTTTTTTGATATTCTTTCTAGGCATCCATCTCTGTATGGTCTAATGTAGCTGTAGTCTCTCTCGAAAACCAAGTTGGGATCTAGCTGTCTCAAGACGTATTTGCAAACGGTTTCGGAAATAACTTTACAAGTGAACTTCGTATCGAGCCCTAGTAGTAGCGTTAACCTCAGTATTGGGCAAGGATTGCGCGAGATCGTTACCAGCTCACTATCAGTTAATTTGATTACCTCTACGTGTTCTGGTTTAAGCCTTAAGAAATCGTAGTAGAATAACTGTAAAATACCCTTCATCGATGAAACTCTTCTGGATATACGCGTCCAGAGAAAACCATAGATGTAGAAGACCACGAGCCCCATGTACACGGGCACAAGCCTAACGACTTGGACTAATTTCCCCCTCACGAGTTTCAATACTACGCCACCCCCGATGGAACCCCGTTAAAGTGATCAAGGCTCTGCCGATCTCCCTTCAATATTTCATTACTGAGCTCCTAATAACCATGCACCTGGGCAGTCTTCTAAGCATCTGGCACGATACGTGCCGAGCTCCTCGCATTCCCTTACCCTGTACGCCGTCGTATAGGCATGTTAGCACGGGTTCTGCGATCTACACATACATAGGCGCGCTGGACATCGTTACTGAAATATAAGGGACTATGACCATTTCAATTGTTGTAATGCTCGGTGCTGTAACCTTGAATAAGTTGCGTTTAATACTGGTAGTCTCTTGGCTTCTGGTGTTCATGGCGTACTTAGCGCCTTGGAGCGAATCTAATAGAGGATTACACAGTGGCTTAGGCTTACTGCCCTTCACTGCCCCGTATTTAGTGGGCTTAGTACTGGGGTTGCTTGCAGTATTTACGAAGACTCGTAGGTTTTCGCTAGTCATTGCACCGAGCATCCTGATGTTCACCGGTATACTGCTTGTCATTTCTTGGTGGTACGGGCTGGCATTACACTATGTCGCCACCGGCGGCGGCATCGCTGAACTTGAGCCGGGAATATGGCTTGCAACAGCAGCTTCATTGGTGTACTTATTATTAAGCATCTACGTACATGCATCCAAGAAGCCAAAGGTAGTCTAGTCACGTATGCTTGGCTACCGGAAACGCGAATACCGTATAAACCGCTACAAGTGGGGTTGAAAGCGCGTGTTCCAGTAGCTGTCAGAGGCCTCACTACACACAACTACGTGTTTCAGATACACGACATCGGGCTTGGAGACTTAGTAACGAGGATTTAGAGAGGAGTGTAATAGTAAGCGGTGGTACGGAGTTGAAGGTAGTTTACAGCGTTGGTTATGGTGGTAGGTCGCTTAGCGAGTTACTAAACCTGCTGAAGTACTACGGCATCGAAGTGGTAGTGGATGTGAGGAGGTGGAATAGGTCTTTAAAAGTCCCAGAATTCTCCGGCAACAACCTCGAGTCAGCCTTGAAAAAGCACAATGTAAGATACTACTGGTTACCCGTACTTGGTGGGTATAGAAAGTTCGGTGTTGACGTAGAAGACCTCGGCATGGCTAAGTGCTTCGAATCCGAGGGTTTTAGAGCTTACGCTACTTATATAGCTACCAAGCCCGAGGTAGTGCCATTCCTGGAAAAACTACTAGAGCTAGCATCTAACAGCACCTCCGCAATCCTGTGTAGAGAAAGATATCCTTGGCTATGCCATAGGAAAATCCTATCGGACTACCTCGTGATTAAGGGACTTAAAGTGCTACATATCGTTGAAAGAGATAAGCTAGTAGAGCACAAGTTAAGTAAATGCGCCGTAGTAGATGGTGGGGAGCTTAGATACATCTAACTAAAAAAAGTATGAAAAGAGAAGACGTTTCCAGCTACTTCAGTACTAGGCCTTTAACTTCTCTAAGCCATTCCGGTGTAACTTCCTCTGCAAAGTGCTTAACTAGCAGTGCAGCGTTGTAAACGTCGTTCAAATCAACTACCTCGACTGGGCTGTGTATATATCTTGTTGGAATGGACACCGTGCCCGCGGGAACCCCCTCCTTGTTCAATGCTATAGCACTAGCATCTGTCGTACCACCTGGTATTATCTCTACCTGGTATGGTATCCTGTACTTTTCCGCAACTTGCACTAGAAAATCGACAACTTTAGGATGGGCTATTAGACCCGATGCGCTTCTACCATCGGCTATTTTTATTGCCGGCCCCTTGCCCAGCTTAGTGTACCACTCACTCTTAGCTACGCCGGGAACGTCACTCGCTATCGTGACGTCAATTGCTAGTGCCACGTCCGGGGAAATGGCGAATGCCGACGTCCTAGCGCCCTTTAGTCCCACCTCCTCCTGCACGGTAGCGACGAAGTAGACGTCTACTCTCGGCCTCTCAAGCATTTGTGCAGCCTTGACCAGCGTTGTAACCCCTACGCGGTCATCAAAAGCCTTACCTGTAACTCGGTCACTGGTTAACTCGACTACTTCCCGGTCAAAGACGAGAATATCACCTACACGGATACCCATCTTATCCGCCTCTTCTTTCGAGGATGCCCCCACATCTACGAACAGCTCCCTGAGTTCTGGCACCTTCTGGAGTTCCTCGGGCTTGGCTACATGTAGTGGTTTTAGACCAACCACTCCACGCAGGAGCTTTCCATCCCGAGTCTTTAACATAACTCTTTGGTACAGTAGGGATCTCTCAGCCACACCACCTATTGGAACTACCCTTAGAAAACCATCATCCTCGATATGTGACACGAAGAGGCCTATTTCGTCCATGTGCGCCGCTATCATTAACCTGCCCTCACCACTAGACCCCTTCTTCAAGCCAACGAGGTTGCCCCAAGTGTCTATCCAGAGCCTGTCTACATGAGGCTTTAGGTACTCCGATACGATCGCCCTTACCGAGTCTTCACGCCCACTAGGGCCAGGTACTTCAGCTAGTTGCTTTAAGAGGTTTAGAACCTCCTGCTTTGCATTCACACGGAACCACCCTTTTACAGTATTAAGCCAGCCGAGTTATAAGCTATGAATAGCCTGCTTGAAATCCACATGGTCTGCACATTAAGTGGCGATACCGTGAACGAGACGCTAATATTTACGGGATTAGTAGCCGCCTGAACGGGTGGAGACCGATGACATGGGCACCGATGAAATGGTGCTCCGAGGTCTGTAAAGCCAAGAGTTGGCAACAAACCATACCAACCAACATGAAACTCAAACCCCTTACTTAGACGGATTAATGCCGTAGCCGTATTCGGTGTCTTAACGATGGGATTGTTTCATCCTTGTTCCCCTGCATCCCGCTCGGGTTTTCATCGGGTTTAGGGGCGTTCAGGGTGACTCCTGGTACCTCACGTCTTGAGCATCTCGGGGAGAGCCTTAATGGGCCCTCAAACCCTCATCGAACAACCTCCACATAATACCACATACAGAGTACTTACAAGCATATCCATACACATCAACCAGTATTAACAGACATAAAAACTCAAAACAACTACATGAGGCTGTCATGAACACCATATTCGCGGAAAAGTACAGGTGGAATCCCGAAGCGGTAGCGCTACTAGTACTAGTGGCGTTACTTACAGCAATATTTCTAGTGGTAGTGTTTCCCGTATTTCACCTTGCTTTGCATTTCCTTTACTGAATTTCCTCTACGGCGACTTCCACTTCGACCGTGAACTTGCGCCTACCTCGAACTAGGTCCAGCACAATGTAGCCTCTCTCAATGCTATCTTCAATTACCTCTCTTAATTCGCCTGTTCTCTTCACGGGTTTGCCATTAGCTGCAACTATTATGTCTCCTTCGGTGATTCCGCTCCTCTCAGCTGGGAAACCAGGCACTACTTTTACTACGATAAGCCCTTCCGATAAGGGTAGTTTGTAAAGTGCTGCCATTGTAGGGTTTACCGGGGCCACGTATACTCCGATCCAGGCCCTTAAGGGCCTACCATACTTATTAACCATCTCAATGAAGCGTTTTACGGTATTTATCGGTATAGCAAAGCCTATACCCTGCGCGAACGGGATAATAGCTGTCGTAACCCCTATCGCCTCACCTTCTATGTTCACTAAGGGACCACCACTATTTCCTGGGTTTATGGCGGCATCCGTCTGTATAACGTCCTCTAAAATGATGTTCTGTGACGTTATGGTCCTTCCAGCGGCACTTACAACCCCCATCGTTACTGAGTTTTCCAGTAAGCCTAGCGGCGATCCTATAGCGAGCACGAGTTCCCCTACCTCGAGCTTATTTGAGTCCCCCAACTTTATGGGGGTGCCATGCTCAGCCGTCTCCAAGAGTGCTAGGTCTCTGTGAGGGTCAGCTGCAATTATTCTGGCATCGCTTACGTATCCATCACTAAATATCACTGATACCTTTGAAGCGCCTCGTATCACGTGAGCGTTCGTGACAACGTAGCCCGGTACTACTACAAAGCCTGAGCCATAGCCTCTTACGGGCTCGTAGCCGAAGAAGAGTAAGGGGTGTGGAATCTCGGTGGAAATCGTGACTACGGATGGTTTTACTTGCTTTACTACGGTTGCTATTTCTCTACTAAGGTCTTTAATGCTCAAAACCTCTCACCTCGAAGCACTAATAAACCGGTCTTCGTTATTAAGCTTATGGTGAGGTCTCGAGCGCCTTTAGAAGGGCGTTTAAATTAACCATCTTGCTGTGCGCGTTGAGTTTAACGCTCTTATCGCGGATAAGCGCCGTGAATGCCTTTTTAGACAAGTCCACGCTGTGAAGCACATAAACGGCTTTAACGTTAGCCTTTAAAGATCCACCTTCGTAGCCCAGTCTCGACACCATTTCATCTAGAATGCTCCTTTTAACTAGTAAACCATAGTATACGCCCCGCGCAACGGCCCTATCCGTACGTGCAGGTATAATGAAGCGTAAGAACTGCTCTTTTCCTGAGGGCCTTGCTACGAGGGATCTCGCCTCCTCGACCATCTCGTCTATTGTCTTAAGCGTATTGCGGATGTAGCTTTCAACCTCTTCTTTATCACATGCTACCTCGGGGAGTCTTTTATAATGTAATTGGCTGGCAAAGTGAAGCTGGTATAGAGCAATAGGGCTTTTGAATGCTAAGAGTAACCTCGCATCCGGGTATTCCTCGAACTCTGTCTTTAACAGCTTGTAAAGAGCACAATCAAAGATATATGTGTCGTCACTACCAATCGGGTTTATTAGAACGACGTGATTCCAAAAACATATCTTGTCGTCAGAACAGTGCTTTCTCAGCAACTTTTCATCTACATCAATATAGCTCACAAGACGACACCATGGTAATAGATGAACTTAGTTTCTTAATAAATTGAGCGCCCTCGAGGCCGCCCCCAAGCTCTACTTTTTCAGTAGATGTATAGGTTCTCCAATTATATATTCCGCGAAGTCCCTTAGAGACTCTGATACCGTTAAGTGGGGATACGGTATTCTCGCGGCATCTCTAATAGAGATCCTGTTGAGGTAGAGCGGTAAGTACGCCGATATCACCTCCGATGCGTTTGGGGCGACTATGTGAATGCCATATACCATTTCGTGCTTTTCATCTAGCAGTATCTTGGCAAAAGCGCCCTTGAAGCCCTTGATCTTCACTGCCGAGAGGAAGTATAATGGAATTCTATACTTAGCGTATTTCACGTTCATGGCCGCGAGTTCCTTTTCAGTATACCCTATTGATGCTATTTCAAGCCCGGTAAAAATGGTCATTGGTACGAGTTTGTAGTCTACTTTGAAGGATTCTTCACCGGCAATATTCTTGGCCGCGGCTATGCTCTCTAAGAGCGCTTTGTGCGCCAAAAGAGGACCACCTACTACATCTCCTGTAGCGTAAACATTAGCTGCACTCGTTTTGAGGTCTTCATTCACCTTTATGTACCCCCTCTGATCGAGTTGCACATTAGCGTTTTCGAGGCCTACATTTCCCGTTTTCGGCCTCCTTCCAACGGCAACTACAACCCTATCTACATCCAACTTCTCACCAGTAGACAGCTCTACCAAGTACCTTCCACTAGAGGCTTCTACTTTCTTAATTGTTGTTTTTTCAAGTATTCTTACATTCCTCTGGGTGAGGTGGGCTTTCAGCGCTAACGCTATATCTTTATCGGTAAATGGGAGGATGTGATCCAGAAGTTCCACCAGCACCACTTCGATTCCAAGTGCCGAATAAGCGTTAGCCAGCTCTACGCCAATGACACCGCCTCCCACAATTAAAATCTTCGAGGGCTTTTCTTCGAGAAATAGCGCTTCCCTGTTACTGATAATGCCTTTACCATCAAATCTAGCTACCGGTATGTCGGCTGGATCTGTGCCCAGTGCTAATAGTATCTTGCCCGTTTCCAGCTCAAAGTGCCTCTCTTCCGTGATCACTTCAATTTTGTGCGTGCTTAGAAGCCTCCCCCTACCTCTATACAATGCTATTTCACGTGATTCGAGGAGGTACTCTAAACCCTCTCTAGCATCTTTGACAATTCCCTTAACCCACTCTACGAGGTTATACCACTTGTACGATGTCGTACCGCCAACTTTTTCAATGCTTTTCAGCGACTCTGCGAACTGGTATAAGGCCTTGCTCGGCACGCAACCATAATTTGTACATTCTCCTCCTACGAGGTGCTCCTCGATAACCGCTACTTGCAAGCCCTTATCAGCGAGGTATAGAGCGGCTGGGTAGCCGCCTATACCTGAGCCTATGACCACGGCATCATACTTCACTGTATTTCCCCTTTCACCCTCTTAACATATACTCTCCACGTAGGGGCAACGTACTTCGGGTGATTCGCTTTCACTATGTCTACTCTCTTAACGCTAGTATTTTCAGGAGATTTCTTGAGTTCCTCGGGCTTTTCATAAGCTAAATTACTTATTTCTTTAAGCTTCTCAGCATATCTCTCGATGTTCTCGGGTGTCTCGGTCTCCGTGAACTCTATTTGGAGAGCCTCTTTGACTATTAGTGGGAAGTACATCGTAGGTGCGTGAAGCCCGGCGTCGAGGAGCGCTTTTGCGACATCCTCGGCTGTTATCCCTGTTTCGTCGGCCATAGGCTTAGCGCTGAGAACAATTTCGTGTTTCCTAAACCGGCCCTTACCGTAAGGTATTTCGAAACCCCGGATGTTTTCTACGAGCTTAGCGAAGTAGTTTGTTACTAGTACAGCGTGCTCCGTGGCTTTTTTCAGACCCTGAGGACCCATCATTAGTATGTACACATAAGCCCAGAGCAACGGTACGGTGTTGGCGAAGAACGATCTTAGTAGCCCTGGACTGTGGGGTCCTGGCCACTTCAGCTTGTAAACACCGGTTTTCTCGTCATAGATCACTATTATCCCCGGTACGATGTCCCTTAACCATATATTCCTCTCGGGGTCAACAAGCCTGTCTCTAATGCATATAGGACCAGCACCTGGACCTCCACCGCCGTGAGGTGAACTGAAAGTCTTATGTATGTTTATGTGTGCTATGTCGAATTCCATGTCACCGGGCCTCGCGTACCCCATGATGCCGTTTAGGTTCGCGCCATCATAGTACAGTAATGCATCGTATTCATGTACAAGATTGGCTACTTCGAGTATATGCTCTTCGAAGAGGCCTAGCGTGCTGGGATTGGTGATCATCAGGCCGGCCGTGGACCTCCCTATAACGGATTTTAGTGCATCCATGTCTACATTACCGTCACTTGCTGAAGGCACCTCTATAACTCTAAAGCCAGCCATTGCTGCGCTTGCGGGGTTTGTTCCGTGAGCACTATCGGGCACTATGATATCCGTCTTCGTGCTTATTTGCCCCTTCAGCTCGTGGTACTTTCTTATAATTAATACGCCCGCGAGCTCTCCGTGAGCTCCTGCAGCCGGATGTAGAGTGCATACATCCATACCAACTATACTGGCTAGCCACATTTGGAGTTCATACATAATTTCAAGTAATCCCTGAACGGTCTTCTCGTCTTGTAGTGGATGGATTAGGCTTATATCGCTGTTAAACGCTACATCCCACGAGATCCTGGGATTATACTTCATCGTGCAAGAGCCTAGTGGGACTGGCCCGTTGTCCACGCCGTAGGCCATCTGAGTTAGCCGTGTAAAGTGCCGGATCACCTCTACTTCGCTCAGTTCCGGTAGGCTGGGTGGACTGCTTCTCCTGATGCTTTTGGGTAGCCTGATCTCACCTACGAGCTTTTTCACGTTGTCTTCTACTTCAGGCAGTGATATCCCGACCCTGCCTGGAGCTCCGAGCTCAAATACCAGTGGTTCTGTCCACTTTGCTTGCCTAAACATCCTCATCCCCGTTACCCGTAATCTCTGCTAAGCTCTTGACTAAGAAGTCTATGTCATCCTTGAGGTGGAGCTCTGTAAAGGCGAAGAGAGCCGTTTCACCCAGCTCCGGGTAGAAGTCCTTAATGTAAAGTCCTCCATGAACTCCACGATGGAGTAGCTTTTCGTGCACGTTAGTGTACGATAGCCCAGTTTCATTAAATGAAACGAGGAACTCGTTGAAGAAGTCTTCTTCAAACACTTCCACGTTAAGCCCTACCTCTTTCATTTTTTTCCACGCGTAATGCGCTATGTAGTAGTTCGTTTCTGCTAGTTTTACAATACCGTTTTTACCCAACATTGAAAGGTAAACGGCTGCAGCTATCGCTACTAACGCCTCGTTCGTGCATATATTGGAGGTTGCTTTTTCTCTCCTAATGTGTTGCTCTCTTGTTTGCAATATCATCGCGAAGGCTCTCTCACCATCTCTAGACTCAGCCAATCCCATGATCCTGCCCGGCATCTGCCTTAGGAGGTTCGTTTCAAACCGCGTTGCGAAAATGCCTAAATAGGGGCCACCATAGTTAAGCCCTAGACCTAGCGGCTGTCCTTCGCCAACGGCTATGTCTGCGCCGAGCTCTCCCGGGGATTTAAGCAGGCCTAAAGCTATTGGGTACACTCCTGTGATAAACAGAGCCTTCTTCTCGTGAGCAATTTCACCAACCGCCTTGGCCTCGGACTCTACCACCCCGAAGAAGTTAGGGTACTGGAGGTAAATAGCTGCTGTGTCTTCATCCACCAGCTTCTTCAGCTCTTCTAAATCAACCACCCCACGGTGCCTATCGTAAGGCACTGTAACGAGTATAATACTGTGAGGGTGTGTATACGTTTCAACCACTTTCCGATGAAACGGGTTCATGTTCGCCGGTAAAATGACTTTTTTTCTACCCTTGTTCACCCTCAAAGCCATTAACACCGCTTCAGCCGCGGCCGATCCCCAATCGTACATTGAGGCGTTGACCACGTCCATTTCCAACAGCTCTGCGATCAGGCTTTGATACTCGAAAAGCGCTTGCATTAGTCCTTGCGATATTTCAGCCTGGTATGGAGTGTAGGCCGTTAAAAACTCACCACGTGACACGATATACTTTACCAATGGCGGAACGTAGTGCGGGTAGACTCCACCACCCATAAATGGAGGCGAGCGGAGATTCGCGTTCTTGGAAAGCTTCTTTTCAATAATCCTCCTCGCCTCGATCTCGGATAGGGGCCTACCGACACCTATATTCAGCTTTTCCCACAGCTCCCTCGGGATTCTTACTTGTACGGGGACATCGCTAAAGAGCTCTTCAACGCTCTTAACGCCTACTACTCTAAGCATTTTTTCAACTTGTTCACGCGTGAACGAGGGTATCCAGGGGTGTGTGCCATTCAACTCTATGGCACCGTGCTGTTATACGCTGGTTGGAATAAAATATTTTTACTTTCTCACCGTTTACATAGAAACCGGTGTAGTTTATGCCTAGAATAGCTCTACTAGATTTCTACGTCGAGAAGCTGGGCGCGGAGTTGGGCTTGTTTGGGGACTGGGAGGTACCGATGAGGTTTACGAACGCGATAGAAGAACACCTGGCTGTTAGAACCAGCGTAGCATTCTTCGACGTTTCACATATGGGTAGGGTCCTGTTAAGGGGGCCCGATGTCGTACCATTCATACAGTACATTTACACGAAGGATCTTTCTAAGACCAAGCAGAGCTTTATGAGCGGCCCTACCCTGGCCTTAACCGGGTTGGCGAGAGTTCGGGACGACGAGATGTTATATAGGGTTAGTGACGAGGAGTGGCTAGTCGTACCTAACGCGCTTGCCAGGGAAAAGATGTTGAAGTACTTCAACTGGATAATAAACGAGAAGAACTACAAAGTCGAGGTCGTAGACATGACTGACAAGTACTCCATGATAGCGATCCAAGGGCCCGACTCGCCAGGAACATTGGAATCTCTTGGAGCAAGGTGGACCGGTGATCTGAAACCGCTTGAATTCAGGTTAAACGAGGAAATAGGAAATTCGAAGGTATTCTTGGTAAGTAGAAGTGGGTGGACCGGTGAAGACGGGTTTGAAGTATGGGGTGAACATGGAGAGATCAAGAAACTCGTAGATGCATTGTTAGCTAGGGGCGTCAAGCCTGCTGGCCTCATAGCTAGGGATACCCTTAGAGTTGAGATGGGGTTCGTTCTAGGCGAACACGAATACGGCGAAGACCCCTTAAAGTACCCCTGCGCGATCTCACTTAGATACGGTATGGGGGCTATCTCCTGGGAGAAGCGCGGATTTGTGGGCGAAGAGGCTCTAAGGGCCTGTAGAAGGGAAGGCGTTAGATGGATCAGGATTGGGTTAAGGATGGGTAAGGAGGCTGGTAGGCTATTTCCGCGGCCAGGACATGGCGTGTACGTGGACGATGTATGGATTGGCTGGATTACCAGTGGGTGCTATTCTCCGGTATTGAACCGGGGTATCGCGATGGCGTACGTTGACACAAGGTATTCAGTGTTCGGCGAGGAAGTGAGCGTCGAAATACATGGAAGGCGGTATCCGGCTAAGATCGTGGACTTTCCGTTCATAGACAAGAGGTAATCGTGCTCAACTACTGGTGCCTCGAGGATAGATATTAAATTCCCTGTGCTAGCTTAACTTGGGGATTTTAGATGGCGGAATATGGAGAGTCGCCGGGCTTAAACGCGCTAATAGACCTCTACCCAGACCTCAAGGAGGTGGTTGAACTTACAGTAAATCACACGCTATGGAGGAAGAGAGACTGTATCAACATGATTGCGAGTGAAAATGTCATGTCTCCGTTAGCTATGTTGCTGTACATGAATGACTCTATGCACAGGTATGCTGAAGGTAAGCCGTATAAGAGGTTTTACCAGGGCCTGAGATACGTTGACGCCTTAGAGGTCAAGGTGCAAAAACTCGTAGGTGAATTACTCGGAACAGAATATGTGGATTTAAGGCCTATTAGCGGTACAACTGCTAACGCCTCAGTGTTCAGGGCCTTCACCAAGCCCGGTGACAAGGCCACAGTAGCACCTGTACAGGCAGGCGCGCACGTAAGCCACACTAGGTTTGGTACTCTGGGAGCACTTGGAATAGAGCAAATAGAGCTACCGGTGGATCTTGAAAACTGGAACATAGACGTGGAGAAAGCAGTCAAGCTCATTGAGCAGATCAAGCCGAAGATCGTCACGCTGGGCGGATCGCTATACCTCTTCCCACACCCGACAAAAGAGATTTCCGAGGTAGCACATGCTGTCGGCGCCAAGGTAATACACGACGTAGCGCACGTGTTAGGGCTCATAGTAGGCGGGGTGTGGGAAAACCCACTAAAGCTAGGTGCGGACGTCATAACATCATCTACTCATAAGACATTTCCCGGACCGCAGGGAGGTCTAATAGCTACCTCTAATGAGGGAGATTACAAAGAGGTCGGTAAAGTGGTGTTCCCCATGTTCGTGTCGAACCACCACTTACATAGGTTAGCTGCAACGGGCGTAACAGCCATTGAGATGAAGATCTGGGGAAGGGATTATGCCCAACAGGTAGTTAGGAATTCAAAGGCGCTTGCCGAAGCCCTCGCCGCTGAGGGTTTCAAGGTCGCACTAGAGCACCTCGGTTACACGTCAAGCCACCAGGCAGTGATAGACGTCTCGCAGCTGGGTAGGGGAACGAAGTGCGCTATATTACTAGAAGAGGCGAATATCATCGTTAACAAGAACATGCTACCCTATGATAGACCCGAGGACGTTAAAGATCCCAGCGGGCTTAGATTAGGAACGCAAGAGCTCACCCGGTGGGGCATGAAAGAGGGTGAAATGCGCGAAATAGCGAGGTTTATGAAGATGATTTTAATAGACAAAAGGGACCCCGCTGAAGTGAGGCGCAAAGTCATTGAATTCAGAAAGGAATTCCTGGAGGTGCACTACGGTTTTAAGATCACTAGAGAGGATGAAGTCAGGTTGCTAAAAACAATGCTACACGCCGAGGAATAGCTTTTTTATGCGCATCATGCATTTACTCGCACGGTGACGCCCATTGAGCGACATACTGGTCAAAGTGAAAGGTAAGGAGTACGTTGTGAAGGTGGACAGAAAATATACCGAGACGGATGAATGGGCGCTTCTAGAAGGTAGAAGAGTCCGCTGTGGCATAACGGACTACGCTCAGAAGGAGCTTAAAGACATCGTGGCGGTAGAGCTACCCACAGTGGGAAGAGTAGTTAGAAAGGGAGAGGAGTTAGGTATGATAGACTCCGTAAAAGCTACTGCACCGTATTGTGCACCGGTATCTGGAAGGATCGTCGAAGTGAATAGACAACTGGAAACATCACCAGAGCTCCTCAATAAGGATCCCTATGGAGAGGGCTGGATCATCGCGATAGAGCCCACAGACCTTTCAGAATACGAGTCTCTACTTACACCCGAAAAGTACGCCGAGAAGATTAAGGAGAGTAAGAGGTAGCTTTTTACCCACACCCCCCTTCTTAGCTAAAAGCCAATTGCACAGGAAAGGCGTACTTAAGTCGCCTCTACAGTAATACGTAGAGGTGGAAGTGTATGTTGTGGAGCATCACGCACGCTCCAAGTCCAGGGGAACTCGCGAAGGTAATAGATCACACTTTCCTACGGCCTGATGCAAGCTACGAAGCACTGGAAAAATACATCGAAGACGTTAAGAAGTACGGGTTTAAGCTGTTAATGGTTCCGCTATCGCTTGCCGAGAAGGTGCTTGAGATCGCAGGTAGAAGCATTGATTTAGGGGTCGTCGTAGGCTTTCCGCTGGGCAACACTTCCACGAGGGCCAAGGTCGCGGAGGCCGTCGAGGCGGCAGAGCTAGGCGTAAGTGAAATAGACATGGTTATGAACATCAATGCCTTTAAATCCGCTGATTACAACCGGGTCTTACTAGATATTAAGAGCGTAGTACAAGCCGCTAAAAGCCGCGGCGTTAAAGCCGTCAAGGTGATCATCGAGACCGGTCTTCTCGGAGACGAGGAGAAGGTTAAAGCCGTAGACATGATTGTAAAGGCGGGGGCTGACTTCGTCAAAACATGTACAGGCTTTTTAGGGCCGGTTGTAACCGTTCACGATGTATCGTTGCTTGTCAGGGCTAGTAGAGGCAGGATAGCAGTTAAGGCGTCGGGCGGCATTAGGCATGCATTAGATGCACTAGTGATGATCAGTGCAGGTGCTAATAGGATTGGGACTAGTAACGGAGATAAGATTATGGAAGAGTACATTAGATTGAGAGAAGAATTAGGGGGATAGTAGACATGGAGGGAGTATACGTAATAGAGCCCGCTGGCATGCACTTAAAGCTGTTGCTTAAGGTTAACAGAGTATTTGCGTTAGAGAAATCGCCCTACCAGGAAGTAGTGTTCGCTGAGATCGAGGGTTTTGGCAAGAGCTTACTACTAGATAAGTTCATACAAAGCACAGAGAAGGATGAGCACATATACCATGAACTCTTGGTACACCCCGCCATGGCTCTCCACCGAAACCCCGAGAAAGTACTGATACTAGGCGGTGGAGAAGGTGCTACTCTAAGAGAGGTTTTAAAGCATAATACTGTTAAGGAAGTGGTGATGGTCGACATAGACCCGGTCGTGGTAGAATTCTCGAAGAAGTACCTTGAACACATGCATCAAGGTAGTTTTGACGATCCCCGTAGCAAGGTCATTATAATGGACGGTAAAGACTACATTAAGCGGGGACCGAGTAGCTACTTCGACGTCGTAATCATGGACTTGACGGACCCCTACGCGAGCGAAGTCGCCCGACCGCTTTACAGCTCGGAGGCGTTTGCCGAGATTAAGAGGATATTAAAGCCTGAAGGCGTCGTGGTAACTCAAGCTGGTAGTAGTTACTTCTACCCAGGAGAATACAAGTACGTGCTAAACAATGTTAAAAGCTCGTTTAAGCACGTTTCGGAGTATTGGTTCTGGATACCGAGCTTTGGGTTAAACGTAAATTTCATCGTGGGATCTAATGCATACAGATTGGAGGATGCCGTAAACTACATCGATGAAAGGTTAAGAGAACGTGGTGTCGTAACGAAGCTGGTTTCAGGTAGGCTTATTGAAGGGCTGTTAAAGATCGGGGTCCTTTACCCGTAAGACTCCTTACTCCATAGTTTTCTTTTCCACAACTAAAACGCCATCGGATTTCATGGAGACAACCACCACTCTCTCCCCCGCATTGATCTCCTTGCTGGATGTAGCCCTCCAATACTCACCTTCTATTTTAACGAAACCCACCTTCCCCGGCTTTATGTCTTCCACTACTATGCCTTCCTTCCCCTCCGGGGTGTACAATATTGGTTTCTTGCGCTTCACTTGAATCACTTTGAATAGTACTATGCCGAGAAATGTGCCCAGAGTTGTCGCCATTCCAAATATAAATGCCCTTAAAGCCATTAAGTACTCTCCTTGCGGCACTACACCGGTTGGTATATACATGGGTAACAGCGCGAAGCCGAGCGTTATCAGTACAATACCGCTTATTCCAACTACGCCGAAACCTGGCAGTATAAAGAGCTCTACTGCTAGTAAAATAGCACCTAGCAGCATGAAGAACACCGATACCAAGTTGGGGTTTACTCCCGTGCCCACGAGTCCAAGTAGTATCAGCGCTACTGCGAGTGGGAGTACAACAAGCCTACCTGAGGCTAGGGCAAAGATGGCTGCCAGAACACCTACACTTAGCAGGGCATTCGCCAAGTAGGCGTTAGATAGTAGTGACAAGAATCTAGACCTAACGCTACACGTATAGCCTTCAATGAAGCCTTCAGGCACCTCGAGACGGTACCTTACCCCTCTCTTTTCGATTACAAGCCCATTTAACCTCGAGATGAGCTCCTCGAAATTAGCAACTTCAAAGTCCCCGACTCCGAGCGAGGTAGCCGTAGAAGAGTCTACGACCTTTGCGTTGACAATGAAATCCATTATCAATGTAACATTGCGTCTTCTCGGCTCACTGTAAACTTTGGCTTTACCAATGATCGGCTCAAGTATTTTCGACTCATTTACAAACGTTACTTCTCCGGTAACAGGGTTCACCATTATGGGCTTCATTGCCCCTATAATTGACCCCCTTTGAAGCGCAATGATGTCTGCTGGGAGGATTATTAGCGTACCTGCGCTGAGAGCCTTATTTTCAACGTAAGCAACTGCTGGCACGTGAGAGTAGTAGACTGCATCCCCCATGGCGAAAGCTGCATCGAGATATCCACCGTAAGAGTTAACCTTGTACAGTAGCATAGCACCTGCAGACTCCGCGTACTTAACAGCGTCAAGGAAGCACTCCGCCGCCCCGCTGTCAATGGTATCCCACGGAGGGGCTATCTCGACGACAACCGCCTTAGAAACCACCCTCTCCTCGCCGAAATCGCTAGAGGAGTATGTTAAAAAACCGAAGTTTGAGGCTAGCGTAAAACAGGCTAGAACGCTCAGAACCATGAAAGCCGATAGCACTACCGCTAAAAGAGGTATTTTCACCCAGTACCACCGGTTCTCTTTTCATGCTCCTTTAGCGCCTTCTGAGCCGCCACAACTTCGCCGAAAAGTCTTCCACCTGCTTCTGTTACCACGACGAGAGACTTTTCCCTCGCAACTTCGATCAGTGTTTGAAGCTCCCTGAGTCTCAGCGCAACGGGGTGCTCTTCGTAAAGTCTAGCAGCCTCCGTTAGTATCGTTGATGCTTGCTTCTCTCCTTCAGCCTCGATTATCCTAGCCCGCCTCCACCTCTCCGCTTCAGCCTGCTTGGCCATGGCCCGCTTCATTTCCTCCGGTAATTCAACCGTCTTAATCGTTACAGCTGCAATTTTTATACCCCATGGAATGGTCATTTCGTCTAGAATCCCGGTTATCTTCTTATTTAGCTCGTCTCTTCTCTGTAAAAGATCATCGAGGTCGGCTTGCCCGAGAATGTCTCTTAAAACGGTCTGCGCTAGTAGACTCACGGCATAGTGGTAATTAGCTAGCCTGGTTACGGCAGCTATGGGGTCTATGACCCTGTAGTAGACAACAGCATCTACAGTCACGCTCACATTGTCTCGCGTAAGTATTTCTTGCTTTGGTACGTCAACTGTGACCACCCTTAAGTCAACCTTGTTAACGGTGTCTACGAAAGGCATGACAAAGACGAGTCCAGGGCCGATCGCGCCACGTAGCCTTCCCAGCCTGAAAACCACGAGCCTTTCGTACTCTTTGACGACTTTAATAGCGGACACCAGTATAGGCATGCCTATCAGTAAGACAACGAGTAGGAGTACTAATTGCCATAGCTCGGGCAAGTTTAACCCACCACTTGTAGATAACGTGAAACGCTGTTATATACGTATTACTTGTTACGTGCACACACATATACAGCACTCCTCGACACCGAGCACGGTGATAAAAACACGCAGAAGCCCCTAAGGGCACGTATTTCGTGGACCTTTGAGGAGGGTTAGGGCCTGGTGACGCTTTTAATTATCATCTACGTAAAGTAACTGGTGTGGCGGGATCTTGAAAATTGATAGCGAACTCCGAGGTATTTTGAAAACAAGCTTACCATTAGTAGTTGTGGAGCTGGTTGCGAGCTTATATTCTCTCACCGACACGTACTTTGTTAGCGGGCTCGGTGCAGAGGCGCTTGCCGCGCTCGGAATATCGGGCTACATCATCATGCTCCTTCAGACGTTTAACACGCTCTTCGTAGTGCCTCTCATGGTTTTCACGTCGCAGTGTATTGGCGCAGGTAAACGCGATCTGGCCAGGCTAGTAACTGGTGAGGTGATTTTTCTCGGACTCGTTACGGTGATAGTGCTTTCTCTTGCATGGTTCTCCTTGGGGGATAAGATAGTAAAGCTTCAATCGGGTGCCAGCGGTCTTACATTCATGTACGCTACGAGCTACCTGCGCATAAGGATTGCTGGTTTTGTTGCCTTATACCTAACGATGTCGTTCGACTCCATGATCATAGCTTCGGGAGCCACGGTTTACTCCATGATAGCGAATAGTGTGGGACTCGCACTAAACGCTGTATTAGATCCGCTAATGATCTACGGTTACTTCGGGCTACCTGCACTAGGTGTGAACGGCGCCGCCCTGGCGACAGTGGTATCTAATGCTGTTAGCATACCAATACAACTCTACTTCCTAAAGGGCCTGAAGCTAGTACCGCTATTCTCCATGCAGCCATCTACGTGGAGGAAGTCACTCGACCTAGGAATACCCGCCTTCATAGAAAGAGCAGTGTTTGCGCTAGGCAATAACGTATACGCGGGTATAATTGCAAGGCTAGGTAGCGTTGTAATGGCCGCACATAATATAGGTTTAAGGATTGAGAGCCTCATATACATGCCGGGTTTTGCATTCTCCATGACGGCATCCGCACTTGTAGGCAAGTACGTGGGGTCTGGACAATTAAGTGAAGCTAAAAGAGCAGGGTGGAAAGCTATAGTTCTTGGCACACTCGTTGTGGGCGTTCTAGGCGTCATAGTAGGTCTAACTGGTTACTACCTCGCGCAGCCCTTCTCACCGAGTGAAGAGATCAGAAAACTAGCTTCGCTGTACCTAGCACTAGCAGGGTTCAGCGAGTTCGGCCTAGGTGCGGCAATGATCACTAGCGGGGCTTTCCGCGGAGCGGGCAATACACGCATACCAATGCTCGTTAACGTATCTTCCCTGCTCCTAATTAGAATAACCCTATCGCTACTTCTTGCAGGGCCTCTGGGAGCACTAGGACCCTGGTTAGCGATGTTCATAGACGTCTACGTAAGGGGCGCAGGGCTACTTACCCTCTACAAATGTACATTCGAAAAGCTCGCAAAGAAAATTGTTTAATTCCATTAATTCCATAGCAGTAGCCTTCCGTAGCGACATTGCACTGAATTTATAGGCGTGTAGCAGATATTAAAGAGATAGTGCACTCGAGCAGGGGTTCGTATGGGGCTTCTACGCAGTTCACGCACAATACTGTTCGCCGTGCTGGTAGCTCAACTAATACTTCTGGGCTTGTTAACGCAACTCGTCGTAGTCGGTAGCGGAGACTGCCTATCAACCACTTTCTTCTACGTTTACGGCTCTACTCAGTGTCCTTATTGCAGGTCCCTTGACGCCTTCTTCAACCAGAGCTTCCCAGAAAAACACTACTTCTGCCCGGTGAACCTTGACGAGAAGTGCTATAAGGAGTACGAGGTGCTTGTAACGTCCATAACGGGGAGAGATGCTGTACCTCAAACACTGGTTTTAAGGAATGAGTCGGGGAGACTTGTAGCAACGGCAATAGTTATTGGGGCCGTGATGGAGCAGTCCTTCTGGGAGCAACTGGCGTGCGGTAAGCCGGTTAACGAGATACCCATATATAGCGGTGTAAAGCAAGTTGCATCCGCACCAGCTAATAGCGTTATCAACTTCATTGACACGATAAGTGGTTTAAGCTATAGTTATAGTAAACCGGGAATCAGTGGCACATCCACTACAGTCAATACTGAAGGATGCCTTTCAAACGTGTTATTTTACATGTATGGCCAGACTACTTGTCCTCACTGTAGTAGCCAGGATAATTTCTTCAAACAATACTTCCCCCACAATTACTTCTACTGCCCGATAGATAAGTACCGGGAATGCTACGATGCCGCTTCGCGGTTTGTCTCATTTTTGGCAAGTAAAGGTGTGCCTTTAGATATTGCTAGAAGCATACCCCAAATTGTAGCCTTAAAAAACGACACGGATTCACCTTCAATACTCGCAGTAGTGGTTGGCGAGCTCAGGGAGAGGTCCTTCTGGCTACAACTAGCGTGCTCTGCGCCTAGTACCGTGATCCCCGTATACGTAAGCACTGGTTCAAGTGGGTCTCCAATAGCGATGATAGATGTTAATACAATGAACCATTCCGGATTAATCAATAATTACATAGTGTTTCCAACAACCCACAGCGAGGCGCTAAACTCACAGACCTTGGGAGTTATAGTTGTGGTTACCGTGCTCACCGTGACGCTTGGAGGTTACACGATCTACGCGCGTACTCGTAGGCGCGTGAAAAGGCCGGCTTCTAGTAGAAGGGGTTCCTGAAATTTGCCTAGAGGATCACCTCATCTATATGAGTCATCACTACTTAGCGTCCTCTCTGAAGTTTTTAAGATAAGCTGTAATATTCAGTGATGAGAAGGTGGGTTTACGTGAGCACAAAGGATACTGTGAGGAAGGCCCTTGCAAAGGTAATACTATACGCGGTACTAGTAGCGGTTATAATGGGCGTATTACAGTGGTTCTTCTCGCAGGGACTAGATTTAATAGTGGTGTACACCAAGCTCGAAGGGCTATTAGTGGCTAAGGACTACGCGGTGTACGTTTACATCATTGTGCTACTAGTGCTTGGCTGGTTAGTGGTAAACGCTATTGCATCAATGTTCTACACCATGCTGAAACCAAAATACGGGTCTCAAACAGCTGTGGCCGTTAAGAGCATGATCAGCATATTAGGGCTCGGCGCGCTTCTAGCCGGCATCGCCGGTGGAGTGGCCGGTGGCGCGGCAGGGGTGGCGTTAGGTGGATTTATAGGATTAGTCATAGGGTTTGCCACGCAACAGGTGCTCGGCCAAGCGGTGGCGGGAATGTTCATCCTACTAGCGAGGCCCTTTAAGATCGGCGACTTGATAGACATTGCTGGCGAGAGTGAAGTTCAAGTAAGGGACATCACCACGTTATTCACCACGGTAAGCAGGAAAGACGGATTAGATGTTCTAATACCTAACTCTGCGATTATTGGCCAGAAAATAGTGATTAGGCGGCGCAGTGAGAAGTAGCTTAGACATGTAATTACCTGTCTATTAGCCTGCTTCCCCCGTTCAGCCCTTCTCCATATTAACCCTTCTTTTAATTCAGTGTTCAAGAAGACCTAGACAGCAAAGGTGGTTACCGGTGAGTGCTAATAGCTTATCTGAGAAGCTCATTGAACTCTTAAGTGCAGGTAGGTTGAGCGAGACCGTTGAACTACTAAGGTCGCTTCCATCACACGAGGTGGTAGAAGCCCTGCTAAGGCTAAGCAGCGGGGACAGGACTCGATTATTGACCGTACTAGACCTCGATACGATCTCAGAAGAGCTCGCCAAGCTACCCGTGGAAATAATTCACGAAATCGCACGTGTCAAGGGCTTAGACGACATAGTAAAGGTTATTAAAAAGCTCCCAGTAGATGAAATAGCTGACATCGTCGCTAAATTGCCGCACAAAATGAGGATTGAAGTCCTAAGGTCTATACCCGGCGATCTCGCGCAAACCGTTGCTAAGCTTGCAAAGTTCCCTCCTGAAAGTGTTGGCGGTGTGATGACAACCATGGTACCCGTCTTTAGCGGCGACCTAGCGGTTGGTAACGCCATTGAGGAGTACATACATAAGTCTAAACAGGGGCTTTACGAGAGTAGCCACTACGTTTACGTAGTCGACCACGACGGTAAATTAATAGGTTATACTGATGTGAAGACCCTGCTTACAAAGCCACGAGATACTAAGCTTTCTAAATGCACTCTACCGGTTAAGGTGACTGTAACGCCTTTTGACGACCGCGAAGTCGCCGCTAAGGTTGCCATAAACTATGACTTGATGGAAGTCCCCGTTGTAGACTTCGATGGGAGGTTTATGGGCATAGTCACGCTAGACGACCTACTTGACGTTGTCGTGAGCGAGTACTCGGAAGACCTGCTAAAGTACGCCGGTTTCGTTGAAGCAGTTAAGGGAAGTTACGTCACCGAAAACCCACTCAAGCTTGCACTTAAACGAGTTCCAGTACTCATCTACCTGTACCTAGTAAACACTATTACAGGCAGTGTAGTGGCGTCCTTTACTACCGTAATCGAAAGGGTTGCCGTGTTGGCTGCCTTCATGCCGATGTTGGCGGATAACTCCGGTAACATTGGTGCGCAGGCATCGGCGCTTGTACTAAGAGGCCTTGTAACCGGCGAAATAAGGCTCTCTAGAAGGGACTTAGCCATGTTACTCATAAAGGAGTTTACGGCAACTACGGTAATGATTACCATACTAGCGCCGATAGCATTCGCTATAGGGTTTTTAATACCCTTCCTAGCGGTTGGAGGGCTGTTCAGCGCGATTAGAGTGGCTAGTGTGGTCGCGATTGCACTAGTAGTATCCTGTTACGTAGCAGATGTTGTGGGAGCGTTTCTTCCAGTAGTATTGGCGAAGCTTAGAATAGACCCGGCCACAGCGTCAGCTCCACTCGTTACCAGCATAGCAGATATAATAACGGTAACGGTGTACTTCATGACAGCTGCTCTACTGTTCATGGTTTAATGGCCTGAATATAGACTGTAAATAAACATTAACAAGGAAGGTGGTGCACCGCTCGCCCTGAATGTTTACCCCGGGGACCTCCACCACCCAGCACCCCCCGAAAACACTGAGAAAAATGCCCTTCAACTTGTGTAGCTCTATTTTGGGGCCGAGCAGGGAACGTCATTATGGTACTGTAACTAAGTGGTTAATAGAAGTGTGCGGCTCTTCCGGAGATGTCGTGATCAGTCAAGGCCGATCATATCACCAGTCAATGCCACCTGGGCTCATCACCACGATTATTGAGTATCTCTTAAACTAACTAATAAAACATAGTATATTTGGTCTATGCAAGCCCATATCTATATATTTCCCATTAAGGCGTATTTGTGCTTGGGGACGCGCACTTTGCAGATTATTCATACAAGCGACCTTCACCTCGTACCGGAGATGTTTGAAAATACTCCGGTGGAAGAGGCATTTTATAACGTGTTTGGTGAGATAGCCGAGAAAACCATTGAGAGTGGAGTTAAGTACCTGCTTATCGCTGGGGACATGTTTGATAAGCCTAGTCCGCCCCTCGGTATTGTGATGAAGGCTGTTAGTGTTCTAAGGAGATTACGTGAGAACGGTGTTAGGGTCGTAGTAGTGCCGGGCAACCACGACGTATCCCGCAGTAGGCCCGGCGTTTTAAACTTACTAGCAGAAGCCGGTTTAATTCATCTACTTGAATTTTCCGAGGAAATGGGCTGGCTACTATTAAATCCACTCGTATTCGAGGACGATAAGCTAGTTCTCTACGGCATACCCGGTTTTCCGGGAGGCGGTTCGCGCGAAGTGAGGTTCTTGAAGCAGGGACTCGTAAAGTTCAAGAACTTATCCACTTACAAGAACTACAACGTAGTCGTACTAGCTCACATTAACACGAAGTTCGCTGGTTATGACCCCTCAAGGTATTATAACAGATATGGTAAGCTATACCTGGAATATGAGGATCTATTACGCCGATTTCCTGGAAATACCATTTACGTTGCTCTGGGTCACATTCACCTCCCTATACCACTAGACACGGCTTTCAGGAGTAACATTGCATATCCCGGTGCACCGATCGGGATGAACGTAGGGGATTTACTAGAAACAGCCGAGCTCGAGAAGCTCGGGGCCTTTAGGCGCTCACTCCTAGTGGATACTTCAAGTACGCTGCCACTAGTAAAGTCTATTCGGCTTGAATCAGCCCTCTCAGTACTTCACGAAAACGTTACAGTGAAAGGTATTGACGAGCTAAAGGATCGACTGGCCGAGCTTGTAGGCAGAGCTGAGGGATCAGGATATACTGCTTTGATCGTAGACGTTAATGGCATGGATAGGCTTAATAGCGAGATAGAGGCCTTTAGGAGGGACCTCATGAAGAAGAAAAACGTATATATCAAGCTAAGACTCGTAGATGCCGTGAAGGCCCTTCCCATACCGGTAGTAACTATAAATGCGCAAGCACGCCAGGACCTTTCAATACCCGAAATCGAGCTCAACGTCTTGAAGGAATTTATCTCTAAGCATAGACTAAATATGACGGCTGACAAGCTTAAGCGAATTATAGACCTCCTGGGTAGCCCGTATGATGTGTCTCCCGAGAGGCTTCTAGAGGAGGTCATTAAGGAACTAGGTGAACTTAAAAGTTGAACTACGTTCTTAGCGAAAACTACGAAAGACTTCTCAGTGTCATACGGCATGTTGTGAAAGCAATGAGGCAGGATTATGTTGCCTCGCGAGAAAGCAGTATTGTAAGGGACCGGGAAGAGGTTTATAAAGCATACTACAAGGTCACACCTCTTACTCCCACTACCCAGGAGAGGCCCGTAGTATTCGTAGACGCCGGCTATCACGTAGCGGAGTCCGATGTCGCTTCCCTGATCTTCGTGAACATCGGGGGTTGTGTCAGGGACGAGGAGGGCAAGCTACGATTTGCGGGGGATATCGGGGATTACCCCAACACAGAGTCCTATTTCATATATGGCAGATGGCTCGAAGTGGCGGGGGAACCTAAATACTCGGTCCGGGTAATTCCCGTAGAGGAGTCTGCTTTACTGTTTAACGAGGAAAAAGCCTTGAACACCTCGGAGGAGTTAACGGAGCTTGTAAACAAGGGCTTTAGCAGGGCGCTCTCCAGAGAAAGGGCCATTAAGCTCTTCAAGCGCCTCGTCAAGTACATTGAAAGCCTCCTCGAAGTGGCATACACAGTTAAGCTCGCTAAACGCGTAGGTGTGAACAGCATAAACGTGGTGGACGGGACTCTTGCGAGGTGGTTTGGAGTGAGGCAAGTTAAGTTCTTCGGCTTTGAGGGACTAGACATACTTAAAGTGCTTACTTGGTGCACCAAAGAACAGTTATTAGACACGCTTACTAGGATTTATGGACTGGTAAAAACAACCAAGTTCACTACTGTGGCTAGAGCTAGGTGGTTGTTTAGAAGCAGCATCTCAAGCCCACTAGGACTCTACACGTCAACCGGTGCAGATCTCGCGAAGAAGGCCGCCCGGTTAATTGATGAGGGGATCAAAAAGAAGTATGGCGAGGACCTTGCACAAGAGACAACTTTGTTGTTTAATAGAAAAGTACACCCGAAAACTGGTATTTGGGCCGTGAGATTTCCTCTCACAACGGACGGCACCGTAGTACTGCACCTGGAAGCACATTCACTGAAACCCGTTATTTGGTACGATGAAAGTAGTAGAAGCATAGTAGCAGATCCGCGGACAGCAGACGAGCTGGGCATTCTCGTAGCGGGTATAGTGGAGGAGATAATGGCTTATAGGACGAATTCCCACGGGCTTCTACCGCATGGATTCATGGAGATAGACGAGAGGGTGCGAATCCCGCTTAGCTTCTATCACCGGCTCGAAGACATATTCGTGCAGGTAATTAGAGAAGAAACGGGTGAGGAGGGGCACCCGTTAGAACATCTGTTCGGTGCATTCAAGAGAATAAGGCTTGGTTACGCTTAGAGGTGGATACGTTGATTAAAGTAGGCTTCGTTAGGGGCTGGGAAAACGACGTTGTTCATGTAGCTGTAAGCGAGAAGTACATTCCCGAGTTCGGCGACCTGCTCTATGCGCGGGAAAGGCAGGACAATACCGTCAGGACCATACTGATGGAAGTCGTAGGCTTCGAAAGCCAAGCACCAGGGGCTTTAGGGCCCGTGGAAACTCAGCCCACCATACTCCGCGTACAGGAAAGGGTGATCGTGAAAGCGAGGCTTTTCATCGAGATCTCCAAGAGCGGTAGCGAGGTAATGCTAGTTAAGGCTTCTAAACCACCTTCGCTACTCTCACCGGTGTACCTCATTCGCCGAGGTGATGCGGAATCTGAAGAGATTATGAACGATATAAGTCGGTACAGCTACATGAGACGGGGTTCTAGTAGTAAGGGGATCGGTGCCGTTGTTCTCCGCTCAGGTGTGGCTCACAACGAGCTCCTCGCGCAGGAGAAGCACTTCATGAACGCCTCGTTCAGCGTGGAGTTACCTGAATTACTTAGAAAACACGTACTTGTCGCCGGCCAGACTGCCTCAGGCAAAACCAGTGGCGTTCAAGGGTTGCTACTGAAGTACGCATTAGAGTCCTCCGATAAAATAGGCTGGCTGGTGATAGATAGGCACGGCGAGTACACCCCCTCGGAGGGCTACGTAAAGGACCGGTTTATTGGGATGCTCGTGGATAGCATTGCATTAAACACCGATCTCGGAGACGATGTTAAGGTCTATACGTACAGGCTTATACAGGCCTCTCACAGTAAAAAACCCCTTGCAACCATACCTGGACGCTTTGACATAAAGGAGTTGCCCATAAAGGCCAGTAGCGTCACTTTCTCGGACTTCGCAGCACTAGAGGAAGTGGGGCTTGAAAAAGCCTCGTTGATTGAGGAGTTCTTGAACATACTCGTAGATGTATTCAAGTACATTGAGCTAGGTGGTGCCGAGAAACTGCACTCGAGCAGGCTTCCAATAGTCAAGTCCGTAGATCTCTTCATGCACGCAGATCAGCCGGAGACTTCTACTGCAAACATGCTTGCATTAATACCATTATTAGCAGATAACATGGTGAGGTATGAAGGCGTGGGGTTGCCGAGGAAGGACAAGAAAGGCCTACATAAGGTACTTGTAGACAGGGGTATTGATGCCCGTATTACACGAACGCTACGCAGGCTAATACTATCGATAATGGGCTGGAGGGTTAGAATCGTAAACATCGATAAGGAGAAAAGTGTGGTTGTTCTTGACGACTCCAGAAGCATAGTGAAAGTGTCACCCACACTCAAAGACCCCCAGGAACTACCATGCCTCCTAGAAGCAATAAGCCATACACTTGAAAGGCTCGAAAAGGCTGGTGCAGCTAACTATAAGTGGAAAGGCATATGCAAGAACGATATTTTAGAGGTTAAAGGCGAAGAAGGCCTAGATGTTGATGAAATCGTCGAGCACGTAGATAGAGGGAACGTGGTGATACTGGATGTGTCGTCGCTTAGTACAACCCAAGCCGACTTACTGGTGCTTACCGTTGCTAGAAGGCTTTTCGAATACAGGCTCGAACTCGGTGTAGAAGAGTCGAAGAAAAGGCCAGTTATATCAATCGTCTCGGAAGAGGCCCCGCTTTACTTAAGCCCCGAAAAAGTCAAGAGCCCCTTCAACCCGTTTGCTAGAATTGCTCGCGAAGGCAGAAAATTTGGTATAGGGCTTCTCGCAATAACGCAACTCGCTACAATGATCGAGAAACAATTACTAGGCAACTTTAACACATTCATAGTTATGAGGACTAGGAGTAGGGGCGACATAGAGTTCTTCAGGGACTTGGGCATACGGGGAGAGACATTGCCGTTCCTCGGTGATAGGGAGTGCTTCATTTACACCCCTGACCTACCTATAAAGGAGCCCATACCAGTGTACATGCCAGCGTGGTTTGATGAGGAATACAGGAAGCTCGTGGAGGAGAGACGCGGGAAAACGAGTCAGGAGATTAAGGTCAGCGGAGAGCTTGCAAAAGTGCTGGAACTGGGTTTTGAGCGATGAGAATACTAGGAGTCCTCGTAGAAAACATCAGAAGCTACAAGAAAGACGTAATCATTCTACCTCCAAACGGTATAACGGTAATCTATGGACCTAGTGGAAGCGGTAAGACAAGCCTACTAATGTCCATCAACTTCGCCCTCTTCGGCATGGCCACGGGCTCGAAAAGCGGAGACCTCTTTGATTCCTACAAAACCCCCCATGGAGTAGACCTCTTGAGAGTGGACAGTGCTCGCGGAAGGGTAAAACTGCTTGTAGCACTAGGTAACAAGCTCTACGTCATTGAGAGAACCCTCGAAAAGCAGGGTAATAGGTTCTCATCGGGAACTGGAGCCGTGGAGGAGTACGCCTTAGATGACCGCGGGGTTTTAAAGCTCGCTAAAAAGAGGGTATTTGAATCTAGGACGGAAATGGATAGCTATATCGCGGACATTCTCGGTGTTCGTGAAAAGAGATCTGAACGGGGCGTTGCAACACCTCTAGTGTACACAACTGCACTTTACGTTCCACAATTCAAGGCCCACGAAGTAATGGCACTCGAGAGTAAGGAGAGAATTGAAATCGTTGAGAGGGCCCTTGGCCTTGAAAAGTACAAGTTATTCAAGAGTAATTACGAAAAAATCCTAAAGGTCCTCAAAGACAGGCTTAAGGAAATTGAAGTGAAAAGTAGCGAGTACTCGAAGAGGCTTAAGGAAAAGAATAAAGATAAATTGCTTAAAGATAAGGAGCAGCTATTAGCAGAGCGCAACAAGGTTATGCAGGAAAAAGACGTGGTTGAAAACGAGTACACTAAGCTAGTAGAGCAGGAAAGGGTGCTTCTGGATAGGCTGAAAAGCCTTGAATTGAAAAAACAGGAGTTGTACAGAAAAGTCGAAGAACATAGAAAGATCGAGGATAAACTGATGGAGGTGGAAAAGAAAATTGCCGAGTTACTCAAGATTGAAGAGTACAGGGGCCATCCAGCTAATAAAGTCGTTGAAATGCTCCAAAAAAAGCTAAGAGAGCTGGAAGCGGAAAAAGGCGCGTTAGAGGGCGAGATCACCAATATAGACGTAAAACTGGCTACCGTAGAAGATGAGCTCGGAAGACTTAGGGCTAAGCTAATATTGCTCGAGAAAAACGCGTCGGAGCGTAAGAAAGAGGCTGAAGTAGTCGGCAATGTCTTAGCTGAAACGGAGAAGGAGTATAAGGAAATAGAAGAGCTGGTTAAAAAAGGCATATGCCCCGTTTGCAGGCAACCTATTACCCACGAACACGGGTTGAAGCTCATCATGGAAAAGAGCAAAAAAATAGATGCTGAAAAAGCTAGGCTTGAACAGCTTTCCAGGGAGCTCGAAGAACTGACCAAGGAGATAGAGGAGTTCAAGAAAGCCGAAAAAGCACTCGAAGAAGAGAAGAGCCGGCTTAGCGAGGAAAGGAGCTCTGTAATGAAGCGGCGAGATGATGTGTTCGGAGAAATCAAGAAATTGTCGGAGTTACTTACCGTACTCAACGAATTACTTTCGCTTAGAAATAGCCTAGTAAGCGAGATAGCGAAGATCAGCGCAGAGGAGATAAGACTTAGCTTGAAGGCTGTGGAAAAGGAAATACCCGGTATATACTCTGAGCTGGAAAAAACACGGCAGCGGATTAAAAGTATTCTAGAGAGGAGAGAGAAGTTAGCGAAAGAGCTGGGTAGAATTGAGGAAGCCCTAAAAGTCGTAGAAAGGGATTTAAGAGAAGTTGAAAAGTTAAACGAGGAGCTCACAAAGATTCAAAGTAAACTAAATACCATGAAAAGTGTAGGCGAGCTCCTCGAACGGGCTTCACAGGCCATAGAAGAGGTCGAGATAAGTGTTTTAAAGATCCTAGCAAGCGAATTCCGCCGCTACTTCTACGAGTACATTGCTGCTCTGATCCCCGATCAGCCGGTGGAGGTTGCTGTAATGGACGATTTTAGCCTGTCACAGAAAATAAAGATCGGTGGGTCTTTTTACGATGTATCATCTCTCAGTGGTGGTCAAAGTACGGCAATCAGCCTCGCGTACAGGCTTGCTTTAAACCAAACCGTGAGAAAGTATTCTCCCACGCTCAGAAAAGGTGTACTAATACTCGATGAGCCTACAACAGGGTTTAGTAGGGAACTCGTAATCAGGCTTAAAGACCTGTTGAAGGGCATGAGCGGCATTGAAGGACAGGTAATAGTTGTAACGCACGATGAAGCACTGATAGAGGCCGGTGACTGCAAAATCAGGCTTAGCTTAGACGTGAACGAACACAAGACCTTAATAGATTACGAGGATTGCGCTCTCGAAGAGGATTACAGAAGGCTTGTGGAGGATCTACTTAAAGGCAGGCACGAGATCCAGCGAATGGAAGTGCCGAGATCAGCTGACGAGTTTGAACCCAAAGTCACATTCACTACCAGCTAACAAGGAAAAGTTGAGAACATTTGAGTAGCCCCTGCTATAGAAGGGAGCTAGAAAAGCGCGGTAGAATACACCAAGTCCTGACGCAACTTGAAAGGCTGAGGAAATAGCTGTTTTAGATCTGCAATAATGTGCTCGCGACTTTTAGTACTGTAAGATATAACTATAATTGACGGGTTGAACTCCGCTAGGACTTGTCTGCAGGCTCCGCAGGGAGGTATGGGTTTTTCTGCGTCTGTCACTACTGCTATAGCTAGTGGTTTTTTATCACCAGCTGTGATCATCGCCGATACAGCCACCCTTTCAGCGCACATCGTTAACCCATAACTCGAGTTCTCCACGTTTACACCCAGGTGCACTTTATTGCTCTCAGATAATATTGCAGCGGCTACGCGTACACCGCTGTAAGGTGCATAGCTATTTGGTAATACACGTTCGGCCTCTTTTACAAGCCTCCATAGCATTTCTTCGCTGATATTACTCAGCCTGCATCACCTCTATGACGTATAATTCATCATCGATGTCCCACTCTTCGACGAGGCCTCCGAGACTGCCTGCGAACTCCCTGCTACTTGTGATCATTAGTTCGACTGACCTAGTTTCATTCATAATGTACTCCCGCTTCATCTCTAGAAGGCTGATCCGGTCTGCCGGTGCCACCACAATAACCTTGATCTTAGCTAGCAAGGGTAAATTGAGTTTTTTCCTCATAACCTGTATCCTTCTAATAATGTCCCTGGCCAGGCCTTCGGCCACTTCCTCGGTTGTTAACCTAGTGTCCAGCGCTACTACACCGTGCTTGAAGTCCTCCACTAAGAAGCCTTCTACATAATATGGAACGATCTCGACATCCTCTCCCGTGAGCTCTATTTCAACGCCAGCCACAATCGTTCTGTGGACTCCTCTTTCAATAATACACTTTGCCACACTATCGGCATTCATCTCCACGTACTCTAGGATCCTCTTTACTAAATCCCTATACTTAGGTCCCAGCGCTCTGTACTTGGGTTTGACCTTGTAGCGCGTGATGTCGGCTATTTTCTTCGCCTCCGCGATCTCCACCATTTTCGCATTGCACATGAATCTAACTATGTCACTTAGAGACCTCAGCGCTTCCCTGACTTCTTCATTGTCCGTGTATATGGTGATTTTTCTAACGGGTTGTCTTAACTTTAAACCGGCTTTCATGCGTGCGCTTGATGAAGCCCTGTACACCTCGCGAACAATGTCCATGTACTCTTCCAGCCTCCCATCTATGAGCCTGGAATCCACTTCAGGTAGCTTTAGCACGTGCACGCTCGGCGCCCCATAGTAGTCTCTAAAGAGAGCCTGATAGATGTACTCTGCGATAAAGGGTGTTATTGGAGCTATGAGCCTTACTAACCTGTCAAGTACATAGTAAAGTGTAGCATACACAGCCATCTTCTCGGCTACATTTTCCTCGATCCACACTCTAGGCCTGGCCAGCTTAATGTACCAGTGGCTGAGGTCCTCAACGATGAATGACCTTGTAAGCCTAGTCGCTCCTGCTACATCGTAGTTACGCATGTAGCTGTCAAACCGCCGTACCAACGTATTCACTCTGCTAAGAATCCATTTATCCTCCGGTTTCAAGACTTCCATGTACTTTTCTAGCGGATGTTTAGTGGGATCGTAACGGTCAACGTCCATGTAGGTCTTCGCAAAGACCGAGATGTTCCAGAGTATGGTAAGGTCTCTTCGGGCCTCATCGAGCTCTCTCCACGAGAACCTCACGTCTTCCCATACCGTATTGCTCAGTAGCCAGAGCCTTAAGGGGTCTCTACCAGCTTTTTCGATTGCCTCGTCCAAGCCTACGTAATTGCCAAGACTCTTGTGCATTTCCCTACCTTGCTCATCTAGCATGAAACCGTGCACTAATACTGCCCTATAAGGAGCTACATTGAAGCCTAGTACTCCTGATCTTAGTAGCGAGAAGAACCAGCCCCTGATCTGGTCGTGGCCTTCGACGATGAAGTCTAGTATTACGTCTTCTTTTCCAAGCTTGCTGGGGTGCCCCCGCGAAGCGTAAAACGCCACGCCACTATCGAGCCACACGTCTACTACATCCGGTACTCTCTTCATTTTAAGGCTACAGTAGGGGCACTCTAACGTGACTTGGTCGATCCACGGCCTATGAAGCTCTTTGGGCATTGTACCGGAATACCTAACTAATTCCTCCATACTACCTATTACAACTCTATGACCGTTAGGACACGTCCATACGGGTAGCGGTGTTCCCCAGTACCTTTGCCGGGATACAACCCAGTCTTGTACGTTTTCAACCATATTCATTAATCTCGTGAGTGCCCAAGAGGGTATCCAATTAACCTTACTAGCTTCCCTCTTGAGCTCCTCTTTTAACTTGGTAACTTTAATTACCCACTGCCTCGTTGCCCTGAGTATTGTGGGTGTTTTACACCTCCAGCACACAGGGTATCTATGAACTATTGTATCGTGGTGTATTAGCGCGTTTTTTTCTTTAAGGGCATTGATGATGTGCTCGTTAGCCTCTCTCACGTTCATTCCCGAAAACAGTCCAGCTTCTTCGGTAAACTTCCCTTCTTCGTTAACGGGGCATACCACTGCTTCTCGCAGGTTATACCTCAACGCCACCTCGTAGTCTTCAAAGCCGTGTCCCGGCGCTGCGTGCACTAGTCCTGTACCTTCGTACATTGATACGTATTCAGGTGCTAGCAAAACTTTGTGGTAAGCGCTAAGTTTCTCTTGGAGCGGCACGATCTCTTTGAGTGGATGTTCATAAGTATATTTAACGAGCTCTTCTCCCGGAATCTCTTCTACGACTTCGTAGTTCTTGACGCGGCAATCCTTCATGACGGCTTCGAGCCTCTTCGCCGCCATGATCCATGTTTCACCGTTAACTACGACCTTGACGTAAACTTCGTCGGGATGCGCCATTACGAAAACATTGGCGGGAAGCGTCCAAGGCGTGGTAGTCCATACAACCAGGTACGTGTTCGCCTCCTCTCTCAGGGGGAACTTAACATATATGCTTGGATCTTCAATATCTTTATACTCTACCTCGTATTCGGCTAGCGTGGTTGAGCAACGGGGACACCAGTGTACGACTCTATGCTCGGCTTCGAGTAGTCCGCGCACATCAGCTTGTTTAATCAACCACCAAGCTGCTTCAATATATTCATCTGTAAGCGTTAGGTAGGGGTTTTCCCAGTCCATGAATACTCCAAGTTGTTTGAACCATTCAGTCATTACACTCAAGTTCAATACTGCGAATTTTTTGCATTCCTCGATGAACCTATCAATGCCTATTTTTTCTTCTATTTCCTTCTTTAGCTTTATACCTAGCTTCTGTTCAACCTTGACTTCTATTGGAAGGCCGTGGCAGTCATATCCCGGTCTATCGTTTACTCTATACCCCTTCATTCTCATGTATCTAAGTATGGCGTCCTTGAGGGATTTGTTCCACGCAGTACCTATGTGCGGTACGTCACCCGTTGGATAGGGTGGGCCATCTATAAAATTGAAGAACAGAGTGCTTTTACTGGTTTCTCGCTTTACCAGCTGGTATACTTTATTATCCTCCCAGAACTTTAGTACTAGTTTTTCCAGTTCGTGAGGATCGTAAGACCCCGCCATCCTCCACGAGGTTGACATTCGAATTCACCATTCCAAGACTAATTCACTCTGATACGCTCATGGATTAAAATATACTTTTCGCACAGAGCCAAATTAAGAGGGATAATAAAAGCGCTACTAATATGGTAAAGGCCGTTACAAGTGAGGGATGCAACTTAAAGAGTAGCTTAATGTGCAGGAGGACGACCCTGCTACCTAGCTTGGACTTACCGGAGCTCCTACCTTTAAACACATAAGGCTCCTCGCATACCCGCCTAGGCTTCGCCGTACTTAGTATCTCCACCAGTGCTTTGTAGCCCTCTGGTACAATGGGCTTCCACCGTGAAATCACCTCCCTGCGCGCGGCGAAAAACCCGCTAACGGGGTCTTTGACCCCCCGGCACTCCTGAACGAGAAGTCTCGTTACTAGGACTGCTCCAAGGGAGATCAGCTTCCTGGTCAAGTTCCACCTCTCTATTCCGCCCTCCTTCGAGTACCTTGAAGCGATCACTACATCGCATTCTTGAATTTTTGAGACTAGCCTAGGCACGAGGCTTGGAGGGTGCTGTAGATCCGCATCCATTACTACGATCACATCGCCTGAGGCGTTTTTTACACCGTCATATATGGCAGAGGTAAGCCCCATTTTTCCGGGCCTTCTCACGACTTTAACGGGGTGTTTGAACGAGTACGATTCAGCCACCTCGGCTGTTCCGTCAGGACTGTTATCGTCTACTACCACTATTTCGTAGTCGTGTTCCTTGAGGTACTCCGCAAGCAGCTCTATCAGCTTGCCGATGTTTTCTCTTTCATTATACGTGGGGACTACGATTGAAATCCGGGGCTGCGAGGTTTTCATACCCTGTTTTATCATCTCATCCTCCTAGACGCTATTGCCATATAAGCCATCGCTTTGTCTTTGCCAATTAAGGCTAGGAGCGGTGCCGCGCGAGGACCGCTGGGCTTACCAACCAATACTTGGTAGAAGTGCTCATAGAACTTCTTGATGGTCGCGTTTTGGAGCCTTGAGGTGACCGATACTAAGGCCTCCTTCACGGTTTCTTCGCTCCATTCGCTCATAGATTCTAGGTTCTCGTATACACTCTTAAACACGTCCATTAGCTCTACCGGTATCTTCTCGGCCCACTTTTCTGCCTCATCAAGCGTGTTTAGCCTGAATTTCAAGTCGGCGGGACCATACTTCATTAGCCAGCTGTATGCTCTAGGAACGGTTTCCAATATTCTTCGAACACCGTATTCTGTCGGCTCCTCTGAGACGTGCTTACTTGACTTTAACCTCATAATAGCCTCCACGTTCCACTTATCCGGTGGAATGATCTGCGCTAAGATCGCCAAGTGCAGGTATGGTACTTGTTCAGGTGGTTTCCGTGGTGGCGATCCGCGCGGATAGCTAAGCTCGTAGCTTCTGGCGAGTAATACCTCCTCCTCGGGATTGGTTGCTTTTTCGAGCCCATAGTAAAGCCTCTCGGCTTTGAAATAGTTGTTGTAGTATTGAGGAACTTCATGGAGACCTACAGTGAGCTTTTTCATCGGCGGAGTTTTTAAGACAAGAAACCTATAGACATGCGGATGCGCGACTTCTAACCAGTCTCTCGGAGTGAAACCGAGGAAATCGCTACTGCCCATGTCGAACACCCTGCCTTCAATAGTCCTCCACTCTACCCACTCGTATGGTAGCCCTTCTGGCGGTTTCATTGAGTAAACATTTACCGCGAGGTCGACACAGCTATCGCGACTGCCACCAGGCATTGCGTGGTCCTTACCATAAGGCTCAAAGTCTACTTTAAGACTCCACCAAACCCCAACCCACTCTATTCTCCACATTAACTTGCCTTCGCTAATATGCGCCATTCCTCTATGCCTGCAGTTCTCGCACACGTACTCCACATGTTCGTCACCAACCAGCTTAATGGCCTCTGTAGTGTCTATTCTGCCACACTTCTCACATATGGGCTCGAAGGGTATCCAGCCTTCTGAGTAGGGCTTTCTACCACGGTATTTATTCACCACTCTTCTCACATCCTCTCTTCTCCTGATCGTCATCTTCGCGAACTCTAGAAGCCCTTCTTTATAGAGGCTTGTAGTAGTTACTACTTCTATTTCACCATCAGTGAATTCGCCTATGAACGGACCGAACTCGGCCCAGTAGTGCTCGACCCAGTTCGCGTGGCAGGAGTGGGGGTCTGGAACCCGTATTAAGGGCCACCCCGCGTACTTCTTTCCGCGTTCATGATCGCCAAATACGGACACCTGTGCGTCTTTAGCTTTCCACGCGTCTTGTGTGTAGAGGGTGAGGTACTGCTTGATCTTAAGGCCTTTAGATGTCAGTATCTTCCTCAGCGTCTCAGTTATAATGATCTCTCCTCGCAACCTCCCAACATGCTGTAACCCGGATACCGATAGCCCTCCGTTGAATACATAGACTTCTTTTTTCCTCGCCACCAGCGCTTCGTAGAGCTGGTCTGCTAATTCATCTATCCAGTGGCGTGCCATAGATACCTCCACGCGTTGTGACGCTTTACTACTATATACAAAGAAACAAATACTTTTAAGTACCAGTTACAGAAATCCATATAGTGCTGCATGGTGAATTGTTTGTCTCAACGTAGACAGGAGTTCCTGGAGTGGCTTAGGGGCGTTGAAAGAAAGTGGCAAAGAATTTGGAAAGAAAAGCGCGTCTTCGAAGCCGATAGTAAAGAAGGCGTCTCAAAGTACTTCATAACGGTACCCTACCCCTACGCCAACGGCCCTCTTCACATAGGACATGGCAGGACGTACACCATAGGGGACATAATAGCGAGGTATAAGAGGCTCAAGGGCTTAAACGTGCTTTACCCGATGGCATTCCACATAACAGGCACGCCAATAATAGCCTTCTCGGAAATGATTGCGAGAGGCGACCCGAAGACAATAACGCTGTATAGAGAGTACATCAGGCTTTATGCGGAAGACGAGAAACAAGTAGATGAGATATTAGAGTCCTTTAAAGATCCACTTAACCTGGCTGTTTTCTTTGCCGAGAAAATCCAGAGAGACTTCGAAGAGCTCGGTTACAGCATTGATTGGCGCAGGAAGTTCCACACGGGTGAACCAATGTACAACAGGTTCGTTACCTGGCAATATTATAAGCTGCTGGAGCGAGGTCTAATAACTCGGGGAGACCACATAGTAACCTACTGCCTCCTGCATAATCAGCCGGAAGGCGAAGACGATATACAAGATGCCGATGTAAACCCCGTTGAAGTAGTGGAATACACCGCGGTGAAGTTTAAACTTGTAGGTACCGGCGAATACTTACTAGCGGGAACGCTACGTCCAGAAACACTCTTTGGAGTAACTAACATCTGGGTTAACCCGGAGGCAGAATATGCGGTTTTCGAGTGGAATGGGGAAAGATACGTTGTAAGTAGCAAGGCGCTAGTTAAGTTTATGCATCAGTATCCAGGCGAAGAGGTGAGACTAGTCAATTACATTAAAGGAGCAGAGCTTTTAGGCAAGTGGTCTGAATCGCCGCTTGGAGATAGAGTGATCGTGCTCCCCGCCTGGTTCGTGGACCCGGACAACGCCACGGGAATAGTATATTCAGAGCCAAGTGACGCTCCTTACGACTACGTAGCCTTAATGGAATTGAAATCAAATCCGCAGTTACTTGAAAAGTTCAACATCGATCCGAGCTTGGTCCTAAGCATTGAGCCCAGGAAGATCATCGGGATCGCGGGAGTTGAAGCGCATCACGCCAAGTTGGCCGTAGAGAGGGCGGGCATAACCTCGCAACTAGATCCACGACTCGAAGACATTTCACGAGAGGTCTACAAAGAGCAGTTTTACGGGGGGGTGATGATTATCGACAACCCAGAGTTTAAAGGCCTTTCAGTTAGAGAGGCGAGGGAAAAAATCAGGGTCAAACTGTACAATGAGAACAACGCGATTCCATTTTACGAGCTCAATAGGAAGGCATGGTGCCGTGCCGGAGGGGAGATCATAGTAGCCAAGATTACAGGCCAGTGGTTTATAAATTACAACGTAAAATGGCTTAAAGAACGGGCTCGAAGAGCGCTTGAAAACGACGAGGTAAAAATTATACCGGCAAAGTACAAAAAACTATTCCTCGACACTATCGACTGGCTTGACAAGAGGCCGTGTGCTAGGAAACGTGGAATCGGAACCCGATTGCCCTGGAGCACCGAGTGGATCATTGAAAGCCTCAGCGATTCGACAATATACATGGCGCTTTACACCATATCTCATATTATCAGGGAGCACAACATACCTCCAGAGCTCCTCATACCGGAGGTGTTCGATTACATATTTCTCGGTCACGGATCGCCCGAAGATACGTCATCCAAGAGCAACATACCGATAGAACTGCTTAGCAAAATGAGGCAAGAGTTTACCTACTGGTATCCCGTGGACCACAGACATACAGCCATGCCGCACATTACAAATCACTTGACGTTTTACATACTGCACCACTTCGCTATATTTCCCGAGGAGTACATGCCGAGAACGATTTCCCTTAACGAGACTGTAATAAGAGAAGGTGCCAAGATGTCTAAGAGTAAGGGTAACGTTATACCCCTCAGGCACATAATCACGATGTACTCCGCGGACCTCTTCAGGCTTTACATATCGTGGGCGGCGGGCTTGGACAGCGTACTGGACTGGCGCGAGGCCGAAGTAGACAGGGTCGTAAACAGCCTGGTGAAATTCACAAATATAGCTAAGGCGGCGGTTGAGGCAGAGTGCCGTGAAGTACAAGATAACGTTTTTACCGAGTGGTTCATTAGCAAGTTCTACGAATTGCTGGCCAAGGCCTCAAGCGCTATTGAAAACCTCGAAATCAGGGACTACGCTCAGGCGGCGTTCTTCGACGTGTTGGCTTTGATAGATAAATATCGCGATATGGTGGGTGAGAAATTCATCTGTGGCGTGAAGAGAGTATTACCAGACTGGATTACCGTCCTAAACCCAGTTATACCTCATATCACCGAGGAAATAAACAGCTGGTTGGGCAGAGAGCACCTACTTTCAACATCTAAATGGCCCGAGATCGGGGCCGTGAAGGAAGAGATCATCACGTTGATGGACTCCGTAGAATCGCTGATCTCGGACATCAAGGAACTACTAGAACTTGTTAAGCGGCCCGAAGCCAAAGTATATGTCATTGTTGCACCCGAGTGGAAACGCGAAGTAGCGAGAATGGTGCTTGAAGGCTTGCCACTCAAGGCTATAATAGACGTATTGAGGACAAAGTTTGGTTTGAAGGGCCGTGAAGCCGAGATCGTAGATGCGTACAACGTTTACAAGAAAACGGAGAGAAGCATGCTTGAAAGCATCATTAAAACCAAGAGTAAAAGTGAGTACACCATGTACGTGGAAACCATGAACTACATCAAGGCTAGGTTGCCCGGAGTTAGAGAAGTAGTAGTTCTCTGGGAGGATGAAGCAAGAACTAGGAACATTCCTAAAGCAGAGCGGGCACTACCCTTGAAGCCGGCAATATATCTGGAGTAAGTATAAAAACTTAATTTCACTCCTCGAAAACTCGTTATATTAAGTGCATCGTGGTGTGACCGGAAATGGAGCACCTAATAACATTATTAGCGTATTTCACGCAACTATTTGCAATAATGAACCCTTTTTCGGTCTTGCCGTTCTTCGTATCGGTTGTAGAGGGGCTCGGTAAGCGCGAAGTAGACTCCATAGTGCGAAAAGCCATGGTCGCGGGGTTACTGATAGTCGTGACGTTTACTATAGCGGGCAAGTATATCTTAGAGGCATTTAACATATCTATAGCGGGCTTACGTGTAGGAGGCGGTATTCTACTCATTGTACTGGCACTCGACATGCTGGGCGAAGAGCCGAGGACTAAGAAAATGGATCCACGCGATATCGCAGTAGTGCCTATAGCAACACCTCTGATCATCGGACCTGGCACCATTACGACAATACTGTTACTGGTTGCGGCCAGGCCTGGCGATCTACTAAACTTGCTACTAGTGCTAGTTGCTGGAATTACGGCGTGTTTAGCGTCCTTCACGATCTTGAGAGTCGGTAACATGCTAGTGAGGTTCTTGAGGGTTTCTACCGTGAGGGCGCTAGGTAGATTCATGTCGCTAATCATAGCTGGCATGGCTGTGGAGATGATTGCAGGTGGTGTAAAGATGTACTACTATACATTGTTTAAAGGTTAACAACAATAATGAGGCCTCTATAGAGGGGCCCCTCTTCAGCACGGTTAGGGCGGGTCGTTCACGACTTTATGAATACTTTACTGTGTTATCCCCCTGAAGGGCTTAAGAAGCTTATACCAGTTTCAGGATAAACGACCTCAGCATCCATATTTAGCTGTAAAGTACGTGGAGGCGTCATGGATCCCACGTCCTTGGGTTTACTGGGGAATATCGAAGTATCCGAGCACGGACAGGGATGTTTAATGATCAACAGAACCCACTGTTTCCCTAAGGCGCGCTCTTAGCCAACCTAGTTTAAGAGCTATTAGGTCTAGGGGAAATAGTTCTAGTAGGGGAATGATGAAGAACCTTGGGCTAAGACCCGTAAATGAATTAGGCCCCGCATAGCTGACCGCGAGCCTACTAATAACCAGTGTGTAAAGCTACTAACTACGATCAATGCTTTTATACCGGTGCCCTTAATACCTTACAGTGGTGTAAACATGGCAAAGTACAAAGTTAAAATAGATCCCAGAGAAAACTGCATTTCAGACATGGTATGTGTATCGATATGCCCAGACGTCTTCGAAATGAACCCTGATGACAATAAAACGCAGATCACAGCCAAGTACAGAGAGGGAGAAAACATTGGAGTAGGCGTTGTACCGGAAGACCTGCTCTCCTGCGTGCAAGACGCCGCGAATGCGTGCCCCATTCAAATAATTCACGTCGAGAAAGTGGACTAGACGCGGTCTTCACGACCGTGCTTTTTTATCTTAACATGCCCCCTCTGGGTGTTCCTTTGGACTTCAAATCACTTACCGAGCTGGCCGTTAAGATACTTTGCGAGAGCGTGAGGTTCAAGACAGTACTTGGAGAAGCATACGAGAACATCGTGGATTACTATAGGGAGATTCTCAAAGACTATGGCATACACGTAACCACTCACAGGGTGCCAGATGAGTATGTGAAGAGAAATCTGCCACTGCAATTTAACCCCGATAAGCCTAGATACATATTACTCGCCAGGGTAGGCTATGGTGAAAAGGTACTACAGTTTAATGGGCACTACGACGTTGTACCCCCTGGAGAAGGGTGGACGAGGCCTCCTTTCGAGCCATCCATAGATAGTGGAAAGCTGTACGGTAGGGGGGTGAGTGACATGAAAGGTGGCATAGCCGCAATTCTCGCAACGCTAATACATTTTGCGCAGACACGCGAGCCCGAGATAGTTCTAGAGGCTGCTCTTGTACCGGATGAGGAGATAGGTGGAGTAACTGGTACAGGGTATCTCGTGAGAGAGCTCGGTAGTAAGCCCAACTGGGTCGTTATAGCCGAGCCCTCCGGTATAGATGGGGTTTACACTGGACACCGTGGTAATATATGGTTTCTTGTGAAAATTCACGGTAAACAAGCACATGGATCTTCGCCGTGGCTAGGAGACAATGCATTTGAAAAAATGCTTGTTTATGCTAAGCTTTTCATAGAGGAGTATAGAAGAATCTTGGAATCTAAAACCAGCAATTACGAGTATGAAGATCCTAGGGCGCGCAACCCTACAATAACACCTGGTGGAGTCTTAATCTCTCCGGGAGCGGTCAACGTCGTACCCGGAATGTGCGGGTTCAGCGTGGATAGACGGCTCGTAGTAGAGGAAAACGTGGAAAATGCTATTATGGAAGTGGAACGCCTTCTAGAGGAGCTGAATAAGAGAACGGGTATTCGGGCGGAGGTCGAGGTGCTAGATGCGTCTAACCCAGCATATACTCGAAAGGATGCCGAGGTGGTACAAGCGCTTGCAGAGGCTATTAACAAAGTTGTGGGGAAAGAGCCGCGGCTAGTAGTGTGTGCTGGAGGGCTGGACTTAAAGTACTATGCCGAGAAAGGCATACCCGCAATTGCGTATGGACCTGGAATGCCGGGCACAGCCCATAGACCCGATGAGTATGTTCTAATAGAGCACTTGGAGAGGGTCATAGAAGTTTACATAGAGCTGGTTAAAATACTTGAGAAGAGATGAAAGGCTTTTATACAAGTGCTTTCATTGCTTTTAACAAGTGCTCGGCTGCGTGCTTAGCGCTGAGGAGTGAATAAGTGTGCCGGTTAAAGTACTTATTGCTAACAGAGGAGAAGTAGCTATTAGAATAGCTAGAACACTTGTGGAAAGCGGCTATATTCCCGTAGGGATATATACAGCTGACGACGCTGATTCCCTGCACAGACGGTTTCTAGTCGATGATACCGAAGTCTCCAGTTACCTAGATATAAAAGACGTGGTCAACGCCGCAGTAGAGCTCGGTGCCGAAGCCGTTCATCCCGGTTACGGGTTCCTCGGTGAAAACCCCGAGTTTGCGCACGAGGTTGCTAGAAAAGGTTTAGTATTTATAGGTCCTCCACCAGGTACGATCACCCTCAGCCGCGATAAGTTGGCATCTAAAACGTTTGCTGAAAAACTAGAGGTGCCGACGCTTCCGTGGGTGGAAGTGCACGAACAGGAGGATGTCATTGAGTTCGCCAAGGTGCACGGATATCCAGTAATAGTTAAAGCTACTAGTAGTGGGGGTGAGGGAATCGGAGTTGCGTGGAGCGAAAAGGAAGTAGAGTCCGCCATCAAATCGGCTAGATCGGGGGCAGAGAAATCATTTAAAGATGTGAAGCTCTATGTAGAGCCTTATATCGAGCACGCCAAACACATAGAAGTACAGGTCCTAGGCGACGGCGATAACATAGTACACTTATACGAGCGAGAGTGTAGCATTAGAAGGAATTTCTACCAAAAGATAATCGAAGAAGCGCCCAGCCCATTCCTTAACGCCGCAGAACGAGGAAGACTTTATGAGTACGCCTTGAAGTTGGCGAGCGGGCTTAGGTACGTGAACGCTGGAGTAGTAAAATTCGTTTTTGACATCAAGAAAAGAGAGATGTACTTTACAGAAATCGGTACAGGACTTCAGGCAGGGCACTCCGCGACCGAGATGATTACACGTATCGACCTCGTCAAAAAGCAGGTAGAAGTGGCACTATACAAAGTACTAGGGCTGAAACAACACGATGTAATGCGTGAAGGTCATGCAATAGAGGCGTGCGTATATGCAGAAAACCCATATACGGGTGAGCCGTCGCAAGGTATAGTCAAAAAGTACAAGGAGCCTGGCGGCCCTGGTGTACGGGTTGATTCCGGCATTGCCGAAGGATCGCGGATTAGCGGCCATAATGACCCATTAATAGCCAAGGTAATTGCATGGGGTTCTGACAGGTACACATCAGTACAGAGGCTTGAACGGGCACTCAGAGAATACGTAATTGATGGCGTGCCCACAAACATACCATTATTGAGGTATTCGGTACAGTCGCCAGAATTTATCAGCGCAAATTACACTATAAGGTACTTCGAGATAGGGCTGTCCAACGTGTACAGTAAAATGCTTGAAGATTCCCGAGTACATGCTGTAATACTTTCAACTCTCTTCGAGTACGGTGATGCATCCGTTAAGGCGTACTCGAAGAAGGCGAGCTTAATAGAACATGTATTAAAGAGCGAGAAGGTTTCCTCAATAAAGAGGCGTGCATGGTACTATTACGTTAGCCTGAAGACCGCTCTTGAAAGGTCTTATAGCGGTAGGAAAAGCCGTGTAAGGGAAGAAAGATCTAAACGCTGATGAAACCGTTGTGATCGCCTGAAAACGTTGAACCCAAGTATATACGAGTATATGTTGTATAAAGCTCTTTGTAAATAGTCTTTATAACCCCCTTAGGCTAGAAACCCCTTGATAGGGTGAATGGGTTGAACGGCAAGGAAACCAGGTTCGTGCTCTGGCTAGAAGAGGTCAGAAAGGAAGATACTCCTCTAGTTGGTGGTAAGAACGCAAATCTAGGAGAAATGCTGGCTGCAGGTATTCCAGTGCCTCCAGGATTCGCCGTAACGGCATACGCATTTAAATACTTCCTCGAGAAGACGGGGCTTGGCCAGAAAATATATGAAATGTTGAGAAAACTAGACGTTAACAACACAAAGGAGCTCGAAGAAACAACTAGGAAAATTAGGGAAATGATCCTAGCGCAACCTATGCCTCCCGAGGTCGAGGAGGAGGTTAAAAACCACTACTACGAACTAGCTAAGAGGCTCAACATGGATCCGAATAACCTCCGCGTAGCTGTTAGGAGCAGTGCCACAGCCGAGGACCTGCCCGAAGCTAGTTTCGCCGGGCAACAAGACACCTACTTAAACGTTTACGGCGCCGAGAAGGTAATAGAGCACGTTAAAAGGTGCTGGGCAAGCCTATTCACCGCGAGAGCGACATTCTACAGAGTCGCGCACGGCATACCACATGAGAGAACGCACATGAGCGTCACAGTCCAGAAGATGGTCAACAGTAGAGTTGCCGGCGTAATGTTTACACTGCATCCCGTTACAGGGGATGAAAGCGTAATCGTAATCGAAGGTAGCTGGGGTCTTGGAGAATCAGTTGTAGGAGGCAAAGTAATACCGGACGAATACGTTGTTGAGAGAGGCAGCATGAGGATTGTCGAGAAGAAGATTAATAAAAAGACTTATATGATCACATTCGACCCCGTTCTAGGGAAGAACATACACTTAAAGTGGGACGAGGAGAAAAAACAGTGGATTGCCGAAGAAGGCGTTGAAATAAACACCCCACTAGTCAAGATCGCTGAGCCCGAAACGCAGGCTCTAACAGACGACGAAATAAGGAAACTGGCCGAGCTCGGCGAGCTGATATATGTGCATTACGGCAGGCACATGGACATAGAGTGGGCAATCGATGCCGATCTGCCGTTTCCACAAAACGTATTCATAGTACAAGCAAGGCCCGAAACAGTCTGGAGCCTCAAGAAAGTGAAAGAAAAGGAAGTGGAGAAGAAATCGGCTGAAACAATCATCGCAGTAACGAGAAAAAGCGTTAAGCTATCAGAAGCTAAAGTGCTTGCAAAAGGGTTGCCGGCTAGTCCGGGTGTAGCTGCAGGCGTTGCTAGGGTGATCTTCGACCCGAAGAGCCCCGAGGCCATGGAGTTTAAGCCGGGAGATATACTGATAACTAAAATGACCGATCCCGACTGGGTTCCACTGATGAAGAAGGCGGCTGCCATCGTCACGGATGAAGGTGGAATGACAAGTCACGCTGCCATCGTTAGCAGAGAGCTCGGCATACCTTGCGTAGTGGGAACGGGTAACGCGACGAAGACCGTTCAAACCGGTATAGATGTCACCGTAGATGGCGGTAAAGGTATGATTTACGAGGGTGTGGTAGAAGAGCTGGTAAAGCCCAAAGTAGAAGTAGCCGCTCCGGCACCAGGAGTTGTTGCAGCAGTCGGTATCAGCCCAGAGCAGTTGCTACCATTGTACCCGGTAACGGCCACCAAGATCTACATGAATCTTGGCGAGCCAGACGCCATTGACAGGTATAAGGACCTGCCCTTTGACGGTATCGGGCTAATGAGAATAGAGTTCATATTCACTGACTGGATTGGATATCATCCAATGTACTTAATAGACAGCGGGAAGGAAGACTTCTTCGTAAGTAAGCTGGCAGAAGGCGTTGCCAAAGTAGCTCAGGCGATATACCCAAGACCTATAGTTGTCAGGTTTAGTGACTTTAGAACAAACGAGTTCAGAGGATTAAAGGGAGGCGAGAAGTACGAGCCGGAAGAGAGGAACCCGATGATCGGCTGGAGAGGAGTATCTAGGTACATACATTCAAAGTATGAACCCGGATTCAGGTTAGAGTGTAAGGCTATAAGAAAAGTCAGGGAGGAATTCGGGCTAGCTAACGTGTGGGTGATGTTACCATTTGTGAGAACCACTTGGGAGGTCAAGCGCGTTCTAAAGATCATGGAAGAGGAAGGACTGAGAAGGAGCAAGGACTTCAAGGTGTGGATCATGGCAGAAGTTCCTAGCGTATCGCTATTAGCAGAAGAATTCGCGGAGCTGGTGGACGGTTTCAGTATCGGAAGCAATGACTTGACGCAACTAGTCCTAGGAGCCGATAGAGATAGTAACATACTAGCCGAGATGGGTTACTTCGATGAAAGGGACCCCGCGGTTCTTAAGGCTATTAGCATGATTATCAGGGGTGCCCACGCAAAAGGCGCCACGGTCAGTATCTGTGGGCAGGCACCAAGCGTCTACCCGGAAATAGTGGAATTCCTGGTTCGAGAAGGTATAGACAGCATCAGCGTTAACCCTGATGCAGTAATACCAACGAGGAGGTTAGTAGCGAGCGTTGAAAGGAAGATAATGTTAGAAAGGCTAGAAAAGGTGCTCGAAAAATTAAAGAACACCAACTTCTAGTAATGACCGTGTAGAAGCGTGGCTTAGCCTTTTAAGTCGGTTTCTCTTTTTACCGAACGGCATTAATATCAAGTCTCTCAGAGACCATTCATGGTGCTATTGTCCGATCACTAAACCAAATAATAAAACTCTCGGGCAGCTGAACCAGCTTAACCTCTATTAAAGTTAGCAGTTCGTGCATAAATATTAGCTTATCATGTATATACATAATCATGTCCGCTGCCACTAAACTCGCGGAAACTAGGCCTTGTTAGTGCACTACAGAGGTGATCCCACGTTGAGGAAAGTAGTCATTATAGGTGCCAGCGGAAGGGATTACCACAATTTTAACGTAGTTTTTCGAAATAACCCAGAATATAGGGTTGTTGCCTTTCTACAGACGCAGATACCCGGTGTTGCTGGAAGACGATACCCGCCGTCACTGGCAGGGCCCTATTATCCCGAAGGCATACCCATAATCAGCTTCGAACTCCTCGAGGAGATCGTTAAAAAACAAGGAGTTGAGGAGGCTGTGCTCGCATATAGCGACTTGACATATGAAGAGCTAGGCCACGTACTTTCACGCGTAGTCGCTACCGGTCTTTCATTCAAAATAATAGGACCCCTCGAAACCGTTTTAGAGGCCTCTAAACCCGTTATAGCGGTTTTAGGTGTTAAAACCGGTGTTGGCAAGAGCACTGTTTCAAGAGAGGTTGCACTAGAATTAAGGAAGAGAGGCCTTAGAGTAGGTATTGTAAGGCATCCGATGCCCTATGGCAACCTCGAGAAAGCAGCTATACAGGTATTTCATGAGCCTGAAGACCTGGAGAGATACGAGTGCACGGTTGAGGAAAGAGAGGAGTATGAACCTTACTTAAAGATGGGCCTTTACGTCTACGCTGGAGTCGATTACGGTAAGTTATTACAAGTTGTGGAAAAGGAGAACGACATAATACTGTGGGATGGTGGAAATAACGACTGGTCATTTTATAGGCCGGATTTCTCAATGGTGGTAGCAGATGCTATGAGGCCCGGCATAGAGGTAAAAGCCTATCCTGGTGAAATAAATCTACGCATGGCCGATGCCGTGATAATAAACAAAGCAGATCAAGCGCGCCCCGCCGCCATCGAAGAGATAAAGAAAAACGTTCACTCGAGAAACCCGAAGGCCATGATAACCGTCGTTGCCAGCGAGGTAGCAGTTGACAACCCGGACTTGATTTCAGGAAAGAAAGTGCTAGTAATCGAAGACTCTCCAACAGTTACTCACGGTGGGTTGCCCTACGCCGCAGGCTATGTTGCAGCAAAAAGGTATAACGCCGAAGTCGTAGATCCGAGGCCCTATGCAAGGGGGCTTTTCAAAAAAGTTTACGAAGAGTACCCGCACATGGGACCTGTACTGCCAAGCACCGGGTACACTCCAGAACAGCTTAAAGAGCTCGAAGAGACTATCAAGAGAGTGCCCGCAGACGCCATAGTGCTGGGAACACCGTCTGATATAACTAGGTTAATTAGCGTAGATAAGCCCGTTGCTAGAGTAACATACAGGTTGAAAGTTATTGAAGGGCCAAGTATTAAAGACTACGTGGACATATTCTTAGAGAGATCAAGGAAAAAGCTCGTATAGTTGCATTTATAGGCGCTAAACCACGCAGGTACAGTAATGCAACAATAGTAACGCAGTGATAATAATGCATAAAATACTCTTTATGATTCCATCCTCTTGATGCACATTAGAACGCGGTGTCTATTCGTGAGAATAGCCGGTGAGGTCATCTACGTGCCCGACTACTCTGCAATAGTTCAAGGGGGAGTCAGTAAACTCGTCGAAGAAGGAGCCATAAGTGGTAGAGTAATAGTGCATAGAGCCGTCATATTACTACTAGAATTGCTGGCCTCGAAGGGGCACGGTATAGGTCACGCCGGGTTAGAAGAGCTGAGTAAACTTAGAAAACTTCACGAAGAGGGAAAAATCACACTTGAATACTCGGGTGAACGGCCTAGGTTTTATGGTGATGAGGCTGAGGATGTGGCAATTAGCGAAGTCAACAGCGCCGTCAGGGAACTCGCCATGAGTGTCGGCGGAGTAGTCATTACAGGTGACAACATAGAGTATAACGTGTGTAGAGCTATGGGGATACAGGCGTTGATCGTCGAGAAGCGGGGTGAAGGCGAACTTAGCTTTGAAAAGTATTTTGATGACAGCACGATGAGCGTTCACCTGAAGGAAGACACGGCCCCCATAGCTAAGATAGGTAAACCAGGCGAGTGGAGGTACGTCAAACTGGAGGACAGAACTCTATCGCGTGAAGAGGTAGAGAGAATTGCTAATGAGATAGTTGAAAGCGCGAAGAGGAGGAGCGACGCGTTCATAGAGATGGATAGAGCAGGGTCTACAATAGTGCAACTTGGTCCATACAGGATAATCATAGTGAGGCCTCCACTTAGTGATGGGTGGGAAATCACCGTAGTTAAGCCCATCAAGAAATTAAAACTCGAAGACTACAACCTGCCACCAGAACTAACTAAGAGGCTAAATGAGAGGGCTGAGGGAATTTTAATAGCCGGTGCCCCCGGCATGGGTAAAACCACTTTTGCACAAGCACTCGCAGAGTACTATATGAGAATGGGTAAAGTAGTGAAGACCGTTGAATCGCCTAGAGATATGGTCCTACCGAACGAGATAACTCAGTACAGTAAACACTATGCTAACATGGGCGAGTTACACGACATATTGTTATTGTCGAGGCCTGACTATACGGTATTTGATGAGATGAGGACGGACGAGGATTTTAAACTCTACGCCGATTTGAGGCTTGCGGGAATAGGCATGATCGGCGTAGTGCACGCCACTTCGCCAATAGATGCCATTCAGAGGTTTATTGGAAGAGTGGATCTCGGCATGATACCGTCAATAGTAGATACCGTCATCTTCATAAAGAAAGGGTGGGTTGAAAAGGTTTACGAGATCAGAATGACCGTTAAGCTACCTACGGGTCTGCGCGAAGCGGAGCTCTCCAGGCCCGTTGTCGAGGTAAGAGACTTCCTGACGGGAGAACTAGAATACGAGATATACACATTCGGTGAACAAACAGTTGTAATTCCCGTCAAGAAATTGAGGGCAGGGCCCGGTAAGTGGTATAACCTACTGGAAAAGGCACGCTCTGCCTTGCCTGAAGCGACTATAAAAGTCAACGAAGACGGTATAGTAATAGAACTCGATAAGAACCAGCTCAAGACATGTAGGAGGAAAATTAACCGCTTGAGAAAGATGTGCGAGAAACACGGCGCACAACTAAGGATAGCCATTAAGGACTAGTCTCATGTCTGCTGAACTCTGATAGCTTCTTTACGCCTTTAATCAACGAGATTAACGCCTCTAGCCTTACGCCTTCGTTTATGGCATCTTTACCGAGTTTATATCTTCCGCTCTCCATCCTTTCCAGCTTCGAAACGGGTATGAAGAACCATTCGCCTGTACCTACAACTTTGAGTGCGATGTACGCTTCGGCGCCAGCTCTATTGGCAAAATCTAGCAGCTTCTCGATCTGCCTGGACTCGATGTACACCGTCCTGGTCTTTCTTGTAGTCTTAACTTCTGCTACGATGACTTTGCCTTTGTATATGGCCACGACATCTGGGTATAGAACCCTTTTGGCTTTACTACCACTAGCTGGCGCTCTCATGACTGCCAATCCATGGTTCCACAGCTTCTTGAGAAGGTCCCGTTCATGTGCAAAACCACGAGACCTCTTAGAAGGCACGTCCCTTAACACCCTTAGTGTTCACGGGGGAAAGACCTCATAAACATTATCCAGATCAGTGCATTAATAAAGCCTGGTGATTCCATTATATCTAGGTGAAGAGGAGTTGAAGCTGAAGACCACGTTGTTCGCGATAGTGTTTCTACCACTTCTGCTAGGGCTTTTGCAAGCGCCTACCACACTTCCAAGTCCATATATAAGCACACTGAGTTACATAGATGTCGCTAAACCTTTACCCGTTACTACTATCGGTCCTGCCGCACCGGTAGTAGTTGCGCCTGGTTCCTGCTTTAACGTAGTTCTCGGAGAAGCCTTTGATGTGTCGACTGGTTACATGTGGCAGGTAGCTGAAAACGGTAAAGGATTATTGGTAGAAAACTACACAGTAGTAGTCAATAAGCTAGAAGCCAGAAGCCTCGAGATCTGCGTTCCCCCCAACGTCGTTGAAGGCCTTTACGACCTCGAATTGGTGGGATCGACTCACCACAGTATTCCAAGATCTATATGGGTCTTGGAAAAGGTGCCAAGAAAGATTAGAGTAGTCATTATGAGCGACCTGCACTTTGGCGCGGGACCTCAAACACTGCTCGAGGGCGATATCTGCAGGTTTTCAGCAGCTTTTCTAGCGTCGTCTCTAAATTCTACATTCATGATCTGGGCCGGCGACATAACTGACAGCGCCTCGGAGAGCGAGACCATCCAAGCGCAGGTTTACAGATATTTGTTCTTGTACAAATACCCGGTTCTAAGCGTTCCAGGAAACCACGATAATCCCGGCAACTTTTATGCCAAGTACTTGGGCCCCGTTAGGTGGGTACGGGTACTTGGAGACCGGCTACTACTCGTTGGAATATACACGAACCCCTATAGAGAGGGAGGCATAGGGGCATGGGAAGAGATCTCTTTCCTGGAAGAAGCGCTCAAAAACTATTCTCATATACCACTGAAGATCGTTGTGTTCCATTACCCCTTGTTCTACTATCAGGGTGAAGTAGTAGCAAGGTATGATGACGAGGAAACCCTAAAACCCTACGAACCGGGTGTCGAAACACCTGTCAGTAGCTACTGGAGCAGTAATATGACCAGTTTTCGCTACGTACTAAAGCTGATCGAGGACTACAACGTTACGGCAGTAATATCGGGGCATGTTCATAGAGATCAGTTCGTTAAGTACACCAGTACTAGGACGAATACAACAACGTACTTTATAACAGTAACAGCTACTGGTATGGGCGCCGCAACTTATCAGGGCATCATCTCCTTTGAAATAGATACCGAGACTGGCGATCTCTCATTTCCCGTTACTCCGCCGAGCTTCATAGGCTTCAAATATAGTTCAAGTAAACTATCCTTGAACTCTATACCTGTCAAGAGCTTGCAAACTAAGCTAGTTAAGTCATCCGTATTCTACAAGCTCGAGGTGAAGAATACCGTTCCTTGGCTTAGCGTGAACAGCACCCTCGTAGTGGCACTACCGTGGAACCGGGATTTAACACCTAGGTTTAAGAATTACGCATCAAGCCCCAACTCTTCCATAACGGTGTTGAACCATATAACCACGGGCGACATGTTGTATTTGAGCATGAAGCTTTACCTAGGCCCCGGAGCCACCGACGAGCTAATGGTCATGGGTTTAGATGACACATTACCGCCAACTATACTGCTAAAAAAGTACATCCCAGCAATACCAACAATTAACAGAACCTTGACGATCTACATGGAGATCGTAGATGTCGAATGGGGTGTGGATGTTAGCAGCGTATCGGTTAAGTTTAATGGAACCTCTATATCGGTTAAGTACGCGCCAGAAACGCTAATGGCAGAATTTAATACTGTAACTCTTACCATGACTCTCTCGCTAAAAGCTGAGGAAACCACCCCAACCCTATTAGAAGTCTACGCAAGAGACTACTACGGGCACGAGGCTTTAAAGAAGTTTAAAATACTATTCTATCCCCCTGGTGTAAAGCCTGGCGAAACGCCCGTAGAGGAAATCATAGAAGTTACGGAAACGCCTACAACTACATCAACGATCGGAGTGCCGACAGAGACCACTACAATTACCCCTACTACGGCGGTAACTCCCATTACGCAAACGATTACATCTACGCCTGTACTCACGCCTACAACGACCACGCCACTTCAGAGCACGGTGATAGCAACCGAGTCCACCCTACTACAAACAACAACACGCCAAGAAACTACACCACCGAAAGGCATGGATTCTGTGGTCGTTGTAATTATAGTAGCAATAATAGCGGTTTTCATCATTACCTTCCTATCTTTAAGAAGAAAACATACTCAGTAATTGGTGCATACCCGCATAATCTTTTTTAACTCTCGTCACTTTACTTACCTCGTAGAGGTGTATATTGCCGTGAAGAAAGCACTCTTTCTAGCGCCATTAATCCTATTAACACTGCTAGTAGCCATTAAACTACCAGTGGCAACTAGCAAGCCTGAAACAGTAACGATAGCCGTAGACCTGGCACACGGCGAGAGTGATAAGTACTTGAATTTTATTCAGGGCAACATTACGCAGGTAACAGTCAACAATAGGGTGTACTCAATAAAATGGATTAACATAACGACAGGCATGACAATTACGCAAGAACTACTATCTGAAGTAGACATATTGCTAATAGGCCAGCCCACGACCGGTCTTAGCCCAGATGAGATGGAAGCCATCTTAGACTGGCTTAAAGGAGGAAACAAGGTGCTCTATGTCGCTGGAGACAGCGATTACGGCCCAGGGCCGGACAGGATAGACATCGTTAACAAGCTACTAGAATACATTGGAGCAAGGCTTAGGCTGGAACAAGCCTCTGTATACAGTGAAGTAGGTAGAACGTACAAGTATAAAGGTACCGTGTACCCAACGGTGGCAGCTGCCTACTACAGGGTACTTGTATTCGTAGAGCCTGATTCTACTACGCTACCACATCTCGATACATCCATACTAGCCGAGGGTATTACTAAGCCTATACTAATGCACGGACCAACCTGCGTAGTATGGGTAGATGATGAAGGCCATTACCACGACCCCGTCACCGAGGTGTTTCCGGGTTTAATTAGAATAGCGTGGTTTAGAAATTCGTATATAGGAGATAACAACCCGCCACCGGCATACGTATATGACCCGATGTTCTACGGCCTCGGCGCGCCTAGAGACAACTCCAGCTTCGTGGGCTACGCGGCTGAGTACTGGCTCGACGTAAACTCCTTAATAACGGTAGCTGGAGAGTCCCTTTACGGTGACTACGAGCCGGCTTGGGCGTCATCTTACTATGGAGTAAGCTTAGATGGCCCCGCATTCGTTGAAAACCTCATTAGGTGGTGGATTAGAGTAGTGACGTACACGCCCCCACCTCCTCCCACGTTAACCGTTACCGAGACCGCCACGGTCATGCAAACTATTACTCACACGGTCACCAGGACCTTGACGCAGACGGTAACGGAGACTATGACGCTCACTACAACTCAGATGCAGACCATGCTTCAGACCATCAGAGAGACTACTACGAAAGTCAGCTTAGAGACCCTTTCTACCACAATTACTGTTACGGCACCAGACTATACGGTGGCTGGAGTGGTAGGAGGAGTTGCACTAATCATCATCGTAATACTTGTGATCATGCTATTTACTAGGAAGAAGTAACTAGTGGAAAGAACTTTAAACATGCCCCTGATTTTTATTTTGGCCTTAACCATTCAGGTATTTAAACCGCGTTGAGAGTTTTGTGTACGTGGGGAACTCATGAAGAGTCTAATTGCTTCCCTATTAGTAATTTCAACCATTCTAGCGCTACCCGCTATTAGCCCTATAAGCACAGAGTGGCCTTGGACTAGTAATGAAGAGCCATTTCCATGGCTTGATTACTTAGCCAGCTTGACGACAGAAAGGAATGTAAGGCTGGTTATCTTGACGAGACACGAACAATCAATACAAACCCTTACGAGAATAATGTTCTTGAACTCGCCGGTAGCCAAGAAACTAGGTATAACCGAAGTTCAGTTTGTGTATTATCCTGCCGAACTGTGGCCCGATCGCATCGAAAGCGCTAAGAAGCAGGGAATATCAATAGATGTGGCGTGGGGTGGAGGTCCAACGCTATTCAACATACTCGATGACGCCGGTTACTTAATGCCCATAAACCCACAACAGTATCCAGAGCACTATGCGGTAACGTACGAACTGAGTAAAGTGCCCAAAACAGTGGCGGGCGCTGAGACCTACAAGGTTGACCTTCAAGGTAATGTAAGATGGATTGGTGCAAGCATAAGTAGCTTCGGTTTCACTGTAAACCGTGATGTATTAGCGAGGTATGGATTGCCAATGGCCAAGTCGTGGAGCGACCTCGCAGATCCTGAGTACGCTAGGTATCTCCCGGCAGTACCGCTAATAGGCATAGCAGATCCAACTCTCAGCACCAGTAACTTGAGGATCTTCGAAATAATACTGCAGGCCAAGGGATGGGAAGAAGGGTGGAAGATACTAACACTAATGGCCGCCAATTCGAGAGTTTATCCAGGCAGCGGTGACGCCAGAGATGCGGTAATAAAGGGAGACGTGGCTATCGCCACGACGATAGACTTTTACGGCTATATGGCGGTGAACATAAACCCTGATTGTGTTTACATCGCACCGGAAGGGGAAACTATAGTGAACTCTGATCCGATAGCGATCATAAGCATTACCAAGTACCCCGTTCACGCAGCCGCCTTCGTGGCGTGGGTTTTAAGTGAGTTTGGTGGACAACAAGTATGGCTTAACAAGGACATTAACAGAATACCGATTAACCCGAAGACGTTTGAAACTAGTGAAGGGGCCAGTAGGCCGGATTTGAAGAAGGCATTTGAAACTCTCACCACGCTCAGGGGAATAGTGTTCAATGAAACCTTGTCATCTAGCTGGGTTAACTCCGTAATGTACTATTTTAAAGCAACACTGGTAAACGCTCACGAAGATCTACAAGCTGTATGGGCACAGGTGGCTAGTGCGTATCTTGAGGGAAGGATTACAAAAGAATGGTTTGATTACCTGGTGTATGAGTTGTCAAAGCCATTAAGATTCACTGATCCCGTATCCGGCCAGGAAGCTAAGTTTACCCTAGAGTATGCAATACTTGTAAATACCAAGTTGAAGGAAGGCCCCGTGTATCAGGCGTTAATGTCTGCATGGGAGTCCGGTGCGAGGACGAAGTATAAAAACGTTCTCACGCTACTTAATAAAGCAGTTAGCGGAGAACCTATACCTACAGTAACGACAACTACTACGCAGACAGCTACTACGACGCCTACTACGACCGCAGAAACCTGGACATCAATCACAACGACACCTACATCCACATCTATCGCTCCCGAAACAACAATAATAACCTCTCCCGCGACACCGCCAACAGCGCCCATCACTACACCGCCTACCACACCACCTACTGGACAGCCCGAAGGGATATCACCAACGTTATTAATACTTGTAGGCGTACTGGTAGTAGTCATCATTATTATGGTACTATTGAGAAGGAGGTGACATTGCCGCTTAGACATTAGAGTCCACGTACCCGCTTTTTGCCTAGTCCTTACTGCCAAACACGAAGTTTTAAAGCCGTTATCGGTAGAGACTCTAAGGGTAGAGTGGGGTTTGTTTAGGCCTTGAAGAGCCCTGGATTTAAGGATCTTTCACTAGGCGGGGTGTTACTGGCATTACTGTGTTTAATTAGCTATGAAATATTACCCGAAGTAGAGGCGGTCATGTACTCATATGTACTATGGGTTGTTGCCCTAGTATACGGGCTTTTGCTACTAAACCGCGGATTCAATTATTATAGGATCAAGTATAGCTTCTCACTTACATTCATAGCCGTGGTAATCGCGCTCTACGAGATCATCGTTTTATTGACTGGCGCCACGGAGTTACTACAAGCAATAGCTATCGGTTTAACACCGTATTTGAGTGTAGCGTTATTCGGTTCCCTACGTGAGAGGATCCAAGCGACGAAAGAGCGAATTAAAATCATGAAAACACCTGTTCCGCTTTTGAGACGCATTAAAGCCACTTTATACCAGCTTGACACAACATTATGGTCTTTCATGATCTTCGGATTTGCTTACTTAATGGTGTTTATGCTAGTGCCGATATTACTCGTCCTACTTCAATCATTCACACCGCCAACTGGAGGTGAGTGGTGGATGAACTTCTACAATGTTTTAAGAACTAGCAGTTACGTGAGGTTCAAACCGCTAGTTACTCAACCCTACTCGATCGTTAACTTGCCTGGAGGTGAATGTATTATTGTACTGAGAGGCATCGATTACGGCCCAGTACTAAATAGCCTAATAGTAGCGTCCGTGGTCACAGCCGTTGCAACCGTATTGGGTGTCTTTATAGCATATGTCCTGGCACGTTACAGGTTTCCTGGCCATACTTTAACCAGGATATTGGCCATAGTGCCGTTATTCAACACACCATTTGTGAACGCATATGTAGTTAAGTTACTGTGGAGTGAGGGCGGCCCCGTTTCAATACTACTAAGGCCTGTTTTAGGTTGCGCTTTAAAAATAGATAGTCTTCTAGGTGTCATGATAACGCAAATAATGTCGTTTTACCCGATAGTATACCTTAACGCGTATACCGCGTTCATAAATGTAGATCCCTCAACGGAAGAGCAGGCTGAAAACCTTGGAGCTAAAGGCTTTCGGATTTTCAGGACGGTCACGTTACCACTAGCACTTCCGGGTATAGTTGCAGGTTCGACGCTCGTATTCGTGTTCAGTCTCGAGGATCTGGGTGCACCAATAGTTTTCAACGAGAAACGTCTCATGAGCTACAGGATATATGATGGACTTATCACCGCTCATGGGGTTATATCACCGGAAATAGCGGCACTGGGCGTTGTCTTGTTGTTAGCGGCTCTCATAGCGTTTCTAGCCATTAGGAACTATGTGAGTATGCGTAGCTATGCCATGATAAGTCGCGGAGGTAGGTGGAATCCGAGGATAAAAAAGCCAGGGATCTCCGGTTCACTATTAATATACCTCGTAGTAGTACCATTAATACTGTTCGCTATGCTTCCACAAATAGGCGTCATCCTAATGTCCCTTGACATACTTAAACCATATGTTCGTGGAGGCAACCTCGTAATCGAGCTGTCCAGCGATCCCCTGAAATACATTAAAAAGGCACTTTCGGACCCGGCTATTTACAGGTACATTATCAACACGCTTACGTACGCCGGTATATCAGTCGTCATAGCTGTTTTCCTAGCTGTCTGCGTTGGCTACAGCGTTAACAGGCTCAAGGTAAAATATGTACCCAGTATACTGGACTCCCTGGCAACCGCACCGCTTGCAATACCTGGACTAGTGTTCGCGCTAGGGTACTATGTAATGTTTACGCGTTTTGCTGAACTGTTGCCTCGAGACATGGCCGTGAGGTTCAGCCCCGCTAGCGTGGCGTTCGAAGCATGGATTATATTTATATTGGCCTTTAGCGTAAGGAGGCTTCCCTACGTTGTACGATCGGTGTTTGCTGGATTCCAGCAAGTACACGGAAGCTTAGAGGAGACGGCCATGAACCTTGGCGCGTCGAGGTATAAGGTAATATTTGGTGTAATAATGCCGTTCATCATAGGCTACGTACTGAGCGGTGCTTTAATAGGCTTCATATACATGGCCACAGAAGTAACAACAAGCATTACTTTTGGGGGTATAAGAGAAGATCAGGCGCCACTAACATTCTACATGAAGCAACAATTCATCGGTGGCGCGGGTGAGGGGCCTTACTTAGCAGCGGCTATGGGCACGTTGCTAATACTGATCCAGTTGATCGTCGTCGTGATCGTGGTGTATATATTTAAGCAGAGGTACGCGTTTGTAGGCGTATAGGGTGCTTTAAATGACACGGGTAACCCTTGAAGGGGTATCAAAGTACTATAGCAATGTAGTTGCGGTCGAAGAAGCAACCTTCACTGTCGAGAAAGGCGAGTTTTTCACCCTTCTCGGGCCTAGTGGTTGTGGCAAGACGACAACGCTTAGAATCATAGCCGGGTTTGAAGTGCCAGATAAAGGTAGAGTTTACTTCGATGACGAGGACGTTACGTTCTTAAAGCCCTATAAAAGAAACACCGCAATGGTTTTTCAGAACTACGCCCTATGGCCTCATATGACTGTTTTCGAAAACGTTGCTTACGGGCTCAAGATAAGGAAAAAAGAGCTTGGATTAACAAGCGAAGAAATCGAGAAAAGGGTTAAATGGGCCCTTGAACTGGTTAAGCTCGAAGGGCTGGAGAACAGGTATCCCTTACAGCTTAGTGGTGGGCAGCAGCAAAGAGTTGCACTTGCTAGGGCGCTTGTCGTCCAGCCGAGAGTGCTACTTTTAGATGAACCTTTAAGTAATCTTGATGCCAAGTTGAGAATAGAGATGAGAGAAGAACTTAAGAAGTTACAAAAATCCCTCGGGATAACGACAATCTACGTCACACATGACCAGCTAGAGGCCATGAGCATGTCAGATAGAATAGCCATTATGAACAAAGGTAAAATAGTCCAGATAGGTGCCCCTCGCGAGCTGTACTTCCAGCCAAGGTCGCTCTTCGTAGCGGACTTTCTCGGGAGGAGCAGTATTTACAGGGGCAAAGTGCTCGAACAACGTAACCACGAAGTAAAAGTTCACCTAGAAGACACGGATATCGTCTTGAAGGGTGTGGTGTTCGAAACGCCGCTACCGGAGAAGGTCGCGGTTGTAATCAGGCCTGAAATAGTAAGAGTGGGAGACAGCGTAACGGATGTCGAAGATACCGTTATAAAAGGTGTCTTGGAGTTTGCCATGTTCACTGGCGAGAAGATTGAAGGAAGACTTAAAGTAGGCGAGCTCAGGTTACTGGTCTACATACCAAACTACATGAACGTTTCAGTAGGCAACGAGCTTGTAGTCACGATACCCTGGAGAAACACGATCGTGCTTCCTCTCGTAGAGTAGTAGCTAGGCTAATTTCTCCGCCGTCCAGCCTCCATTACTGGTCCTAGTAGCTCGGTGAACGCTCTTTTTTAAGTACACGCCTTCAGCCCTATAAGTTGTGATGTATATCGTTTCGCGCGTGATCTCCAATACCACGAACGAGGGCATATAGCTACCTCCACCACCGCCCCATACACCAGTGAGGGAGCCAGGGTTTATCAGGAGCTCCTTGCCGGTAGACCCCACTTTGACGAAGTCTGCATGGGTATGTCCTGAGATGAGCACGCTTACACCTAGGGAATGTGCGATTTTAGTAAGCCTTACTACGTCCCCACGGGGATAGAAACCGTCTCCGTGATGTACGCCTATCGTGCACTTTTCGACCTCAAAAATGGCTGTTTTTGGTAATGGTAAGTAATCCATGTTACCCCTGACAACGTAGACTCGGTTACTGAGGCTTCTAATCCACTTTAAAATGCTTTCACTGGTAAGGTCACCTGTGAACACTACTGCATCCCATGGCATGGAGGAGTCGATGACCTCCTTTAGAGCCCTCGGTATGTCGTTAGCTCTATCAGGTATGTGCGTGTCACCTATTACAAGTACGCGCACCACGCTAATCAGCCGGGTAAGTAATCTTCACCGCTCAAGCCGGAGGTAACTCATCACGTGCATTTGATAAAGTGATTTTCACTTATAAGTCTACTTGATATACTCCTCAGCCTTCTTCGCGAACAAGTAGTTTAGTGGAAACGGCACGAGAAGATACAATAGCGCCTTAAAATCGCTAGTTCTCAGCGTCTTTAAAACATTTATACCATCCCCATTGCCCTCTAGGTAGCCTTTTAGAATGAACTCTATTACTCTTCCACTCATATCCGTATTCAGTGCTTTAACGTAGCCTTCCATGAACAGCGTTGAGGCTAAAACCAGCAAATCCCAGGCAGCGTATTCGGGGTTATACTCGTTTATGGCCTGTTCGGCGTCTACGATGTAGACACGATCACCTTGGTACACGAAATTAGATATCTTGGTATCGCCTAGAACCCAGCCACTTTCATGGCATGAACCCATACCACGACCAAGCTCGAAGTGTACGCTACAAGGAGCATTATAGTTATACACTTTACCCTTAACAAATTCTCTTACTATTTTCACCCTTCCATAGTCAACTAGTAGCAGTTCAGGCCTGTGAAAGCACTTAAACGCCCTCCTCATGAACGAGACTTCGCGCTTTAACCTCTCTACAGGTTCGAACTTAAATGGGTATATTCCCATTGCAATATTAGATAGCGTAACAATATACCACTTTAGTAAACCGATTTCAGAGGCATAGTCCTTGACCACGTACATTTTACCATCAACAACAACTAATCTTGACTGCTTCGATAAGGTGTCCAGCACGTTAACTAGATTAAGTTTCATGGAAACACCTAGAGATAACGATGCCCAGTCATTCCTATAAGTATATAGGGGTTCACAGGATTTAACTTTAGTGGTGGGTGAAGAGGCCTAGGAGAGAGCCTTTGCTCATCCGCTCCACTTCGGGAGTGTTGCAAAGGCATCATGTTTGAATATTTCAGCAAGAGGGCTATATATGTCTGTACTAACTGTTTTTCCATAAAAGTTTTTGTATTATATATAGATCGTTAGAGTTGCATAAAAACATCATTTTATTTTTGTATAATTAGTATCATGAATGGATAATTTAAGTAATGGAATGGTATTACTCACATGGTGAAATTGTTGACAACGCTTTTTGATAGTTCAATCAACAGATCCACTACTAGAGGTATTATTATTGAGATACCACTAAAGCCGCGAAAAAGGATGATTTCGCTTAGAATAGACGAAGACGCGCTCATGGCAGTTGACAAGTTCGTTGCTCTCACAGGTGAATATTCGCGAACACTGCTCATAACCAAAGTAATTGAGGCCCTTGCTGAGGGTCTTAGAAGAACAGGTTATAACGCCACTAGCTTAGAGCTGAAGTTTACAGCAAAAAATCCGGTTAGCGGTGAAGATACCGTTATAAGTATAGTGTTACCGTTGAAGAAGAAGTAGTAACCCTATGCCTGCTTCTTGGACTTTATGAAACCAAGTATTATCCTGACTATATCGGCTGGTAGGCTTATCATATGTGCTAACTGCTCGGGTGTTATGGAATCTCCGTATAGGCTGTAATACTGCTGGACGGCATATATGGGCTCCATGTAGTATATTCTCCTACCTTCCTTGATCTTCGCTATTATACCCAGTTTATTTAGCTTAGCCAGGTACCTTGACTCTATTGTTCTCGCCCGTCCAGTGTACTTGGCTACATCGTCTGCTGTGACCCGCTTTAAAGCGATAACTGCGTCTAAGGTCTTCAACGTAGGTGGCGTTATTATTATTCCGCGCTTAACTAGAAACCTTATGTCATATATGCCGCAGAATTCCTGTGCTTCAGACACGAACATCACCTGTCCCTGATAACTTGCCCGAGGTTAATAAACCCTTAAATGGATATTTTATCGAGTAATTGAACATGGCTCTCAAAATACGCAACATTGCCGTTCATCAATTAGTTACAGTACTCAAGTACTTTCCGGGATTGTTATGCTCGATGACGCGTCAGTACGGCAAAAGCTACTCAATTCAACGTTTAAACACTATTAAGGTACATTAATAGGTACAACTATATGTAGTGCTTGAGGTGTTTGTTGTGCGTATTGCGGGTGGCAGGCTTCTCGAAGAAGTAATTAGTGAAATAGAGATTCACGCTTCACTAATTCAAACTGGCGTGAATATGCTTGACAAGATAGTTAAAGAGTATTCTACTCTGAGCCCAGACGAGTTGGGCGCACTCTATAATGAACTAGATAGCCTGGAAGAACAGGGCGATGAGTACAAGAGGAGGTTGATGAACTTTCTTAAAGCAAGTCACATTCACCCAGAAGATAGAGAGGACTTTCTCCGCTTAGTATTTACAATGGATGAGGTACTTGGCCTTTCTAAGGCCGTTGCTAAGAAGTTTCTGGTATTTAAGCACTTGAACATTACTATTCCTCAAGGCGTATACGATCAGCTTGTTAGAATCATTGAGAAGTCCGTGGAGGCTGTAAACAACGTTAAAAAACTCATTGAATCGCTTCGAGGAGAACACGCAGAAGTAGTCGAGCTCGCCCATAAAGTAGAAGAACTCGAGGAGGAAGTAGACGAAATAAGGCTTAATGCTCTCGAGGAGCTTTACAAGGTGTGTTTACTAGGCTATGATGTAGTGTGCATAGCGTTACCGGTAGTGATAGATGACGCCGAGACTATAACGGATAAGTGCGAGGAGGTTGCAGATATATATAGACTCCACCTGGTTTCAAGGTGAGGCCTTGATCTACTGCATAGTACCGGCAGCGGGTAGGAGTACCAGGTTTCCCTGGAACAAGCTGCTTTACATTTACAGAGACAAGCCCCTCATCGTGCAAACGATCACAAATATCCTGGAATCGGGTTTCGTTAAGAGAGTGGTGCTGGTAACCGGTTACCAGCACCAGTTAATAGAGAGCATCGTGAGGAAGTTCAATCTCGAAGTAGACATTGCGTATAACCCGGATTATGAGGCCGGAATGAGTTCTTCCATCAAGGTCGGCGTAAAGTATGTTGTAAACCACGCGAACAATCCCGCGGGAATAATGGTTAATCCTGGCGATGCTGCATGGATTCACCCGGGCGTATATGCTCTCTTAACCGTGAGGTACTTCGAAAACGTCGATAACTACGACATAGTAGTTGCCTCCTACGAGGGGAGGCGCGGCCATCCAGTAATCTTCTCGAGTAGGCTCATCAACGACCTTCTCTCTATTTCGGAGGAAAAGCATGGATTGAAGGAGGTAATTACAAGGTATCAGAGTAGAGTACTAGCAGTGGAGACGAATTATCCCGGAGTGCTATTAGACCTCGACACGGTAGTAGACCTGCTCAGGGTTAAAAGCACAATATATGTTTAGTTGCGTTACGTATACAGGTCTTCGTGCTTTAAAAAATTGATTTTTACCTCCCCGTTCACCTGGTCTATAATGATCTCGGGAGCTCCGTATATCAGGTTGTGTTTCATTGCGAGCGTGTCTTGGTATGCACCGGTATCGAGGAACACTAAGTAGTACGACTCGCCGCGAACCGGGAGATGTAGAGGTACTCCACGTAGCCTTAGCTTGATACCCGGGACTGCGATTAGCTTACTGTCCAGTAAGGTGAATACCGGGGAAAGACCTTTAATTGTATTTCCAGGGCTTATGTACTCCGTGATCTCGCCCATGCTATCGCACGTTAAGTCGCTGAGAGAGGCCAGCACATTTGGCTTCTCGTGAAGCCTCTGCGCTGGCACTACTTGGAAGTATTGATCAACTAGAACAACATCGGGTATGTCCGCAAAAATGGACATGTTCAGTATAAAGCGCTTGGTTGGGGTGATCATGATCCTCAGGATCTTGTGATCGCAAACTAGTTCGCGGACCTCAACCTTACCGGTACTGACAAGCTCTGCGATCTTCGCTGCCAAATCCTCTCTAATTAAGGCAACTATGTCTTCGTACATTTCCCTGTTATTATTGTTTGACGTGATGTTTAGCCGTAACTCATTTAATGTAATCTCTAGTTTCGATAACAGCGCCTTAACATCTTCAAGGCTGTGCACTTCGCTTACCTGCTCATAGTGCTCTCGTAGAGAGTGAACTGCAGAATAAGACCTCACATCAACGACCTTTGCCACCACCAAGCGGTGCGATGCTACTATAAACCTTCCCCCTTCGTAAACTAGGTGTGGTTTTACTTGAGACCTAGTAAACGTTTCCAGTAAGGCCTTAAAGTAATCTACTATGGTGTAGTTAGGCGATTCCTCACTACCGTTTCTCACGTCTAAATAAGGATACGCCATGCCACCTCCGGGGTCGACCACTGAGATGCTTTCAAACCCCATATTCCTTAGCTCTTCATAAACGAACCTTACTTCGTTAAGGTAGTTCTTTACATCCTCGTACTTGTACACCTGTGAGCCGGGGTGCATGTGTAACAGTGTCGTACGCTCGGTTAACCATCTAAACTCCTGCTTCAGCCTAGTTAGAGCATTCAGTGTTAAACCAAACTTGCTGCCTAGCCCCACGGATCCTGACCACTTACCGTGCATTTTAACCATGGGCTTAACGCGTATACCGATCTCTAGTTGAGGGTACTTGGAAAGAATCTCGGCCTCGTTTTCGCTTTCAACATCAACGAAAACTCTCCATCCTTTAGATAACAACTTTAAAAGTTCCTGTACAGCTTGCTCGGAAACCACGCCATCATATATGAGGACTCTGGGAGAGTACTTCTCTGCGATCTTTTGTAGCAATTTAACCTCGCCGAGCGAGCCGGTGTTAAAACCCCACTGGTACTTCTCGCCATGCTTTGCAATGGTCTCAACAACTATTGGCGTCGGGTTGACTTTCATCGGGTAAACCAAGATCGGGTTCTTATCGTAGCCAATAACTTCCGCTACTGCCCTATAAGACTCGTACACGGTGTCCATAGACTTTTTAATTGCAGGTAGTATTCTGATGTATGCTATATCTAGGTTGTACTTGTCCATCAGGTTTTTTACTCTAAGTTTTTCTTCGTTAAGCTTTATTACGAGGAAACCCTCTTCGTCTACGTCTATAATATCTCTTCTAGCGTAGTTTTCAAGTCCATAAACCTTTCTTGCGATATCTATCGTCCACTCGCTACTCATCTTCGGTTTAGCCCTGCTAGACTATTATCGTGTTTACTAGATGCGCTTAAAAACATTTACCTCACTGCAATCCTCGAGGATGCCTGCCTTGATTCCTTCGAGCAGACTTTTAAGCTTAGATTTAATTTCATCGTCTAAATCACTCACTTCGATATCTGCTTCTAATTTTATTATTTCTTCTACGAGTTCAAGATACTTAGCCGTCATGGAGTTGTTCAGCTCGCTCGCCCTGTGAATGATCCTGGCGAGGCCCTGCAAGCAGCCCCTTATGTTTATGATACAGTAATATTTTAAAGCTAAGAGGGCGGGGTCGAACGGTCCGTGAACCGCTCACCGCTCGTCTAGGAGGGCTGCTTTCATCCCCTAAAAATTAGTGTTCAGCTATGTAGCTTAAAGCCTTTTACCCTTCAAGCTCTTCTCGGCTCTCTTAATTGCCTCTAAAATTTCCTCGTAAGAGACGTATCCGGGAATCGCCTCTAAAGGCTTAGCACCATATATGTCGTAGTCTTCAACCCTATTTATTGAAATAAACGGCACGTACTGTACGTAGTATTTGTCTGCTTCATAGGGGTTTTCAAACGCTTCAATGGTCTCTATCAGCAAGTTTTCATTAACTAGTCCTGTTTGGTTAAGGAAGTCCACCACTATGGGGCAGTAAGGACATTCAGGCGTCACGAAGACTTTTATATGTAGTGGTGTTTCGATCGTCTCTATTTCCTCAACAACGCTTCTAGGTAGTTTAATGCCTTCGGAGATGTACTCGTGGATGTATATGAACGGCACGAATTCCTGCCCACTCGGTAACCCGTAATACCTTATATTCCTTTTCCGGGTATCATAAATGAATGCTGGAAGATATCGTGGTTTGTAAACCTTACCCTCCTGTGAGTTTAGTATTTCAAAAGAGAGTTTTCCCCTCGATATCTGTGTGAGCTCCTCTGCGAGAAGCTTTGCCTCGGAACAAGTATTACATCTGCCGGAAGCGCCGGGCTTCTCGGCCGAGTCTACTATTAGTATATCCTTTAAGTTCTTTCTAAGCGATTCAAATATCTTTTTGAGTTCCTCTACGGTTTCTTCATCGAATACCTTACGCATCACTGTTCACCGAGTACCTATTCCGTTAGGAAAATAAGCCTGTTCAGAGGTTTTTATACCTGGAGGTTACGCGTGAAGAAATCTCTCCAACACCGCCTTCTCGAGGTTCTGAAAGGCAATCCAGGAGTTTCGGTAAAAGAGCTTGCATCGATTTTAGAAGTAGATGTAAACAAAGTCAAAGTTGCCGCTTACCGGCTAAAATCAATGGGTTACATCGAGAAGGCAGGCAGAGGCTACATAGTGACTAAGCGAGGTTTACAGTTTCTTAACTACTTAGAGTCGAGGTTAGCGTCAAAAACAGACGTTGAGAAAGCGAGGAAGACCTTAGAAGAGAAACGCGAGGCTTCAACGGAGGCCCCTCCAAGTAAAGAACCCGTAAGAGAAATGCCCCGGGGTATGGGTACTCCACAGGTTGTAGAAGATACCATAAACACCCTTATTGAAAAACTCCAAGAACTCGAAAGACGCATAATTAGTCTCGAAGCACGCGTTAGAGGCCTCGAAGGAGTTGTAGCATCCACGCAGAAAAGACCCGATATCACCTCGCTACTAGACCCGGTAATGTATTATAACGAAGCGGTCACGAAGTACGGCTCTCTCATCGAGAAGATGCTGTCCGACAAGAGGCTCATTAAAATAGGCTCTTTGGTGGTTAATACGGAGTTCTATGCGCATTTTAAGTCCAGGTTTCCGATCAAGCTATCAGATGTAGAGAAGCTGTCCCCCCACGAGAAGATTCTCTTAGAGGAAATGAGAAAAGAAGCTTTAATAGTGCTACATGCAGGCAAGGAGTACAGAATGGTAGAGTAATACTAGGCCTCTGCTTCCTCGTATTCATCCGTTATTACAGGAGCGTACTTTTCAGGGCATTTAATGCCTTCAACGCAACCCTTGCCATGTCTTAGTGGCTTTTCAATCCTGCTCAACAGGACAACTCTGCTTGGTATAGACTCGCCAAGTAGCGTATAACCCGTAAGCTCAGAGAGCTTCCCAGCAAAGTCGCGTACTTCCCGGTGTAGTGGCATACTACTCTTAGTTAGCCTACTCTTACTAACGCCGAGGTACATGTAAGCCTTAACCTCGACGTAGTGAGGATTACCTTTTTCAACAAACTTCGCAAAGCTCTTAAGAGCCTCTTCGCGGTCATTGAAGCCCTTAACCAATGTTATCCTAAAGGTTACCGGTGATTTAAACGATCTAACGTACTCTAGGGTTTCTTGGAATAGTTCCCAGGCTCTAGGTACCATGGGCCTGTTAAAGTACTCGTATGAATCTTTATTCCACGCCTCAAAGCTTATATAAAGCTGTGTTGGTTCTTTATCTAGGTTCTTGAGAACGTCCGGCCTGGTTCCATGTGTTACCAGGAAGGTAGTTAAACCCCTTCCGTGGTATTCGTTTATCAGCTCGCCAAGCCTTGGGTAAAGTAGCGGCTCTCCGGATAGGCTTATCGCGACGTGTTTCGGGTTCATAGCTTCTTCGACCATTTTCAAGTCAGCTTTCGGATTGCCTTTGAAACCCGCCATTATCTGCCTGTGCACCCTAATACTTTCCTCTACCAATACCCCAGGATCATCTGTTACCGGGGGGCGGGTGTCATCCCAGTGCATTCCTACATCTTCTGGCTGTATTCTCCAGCAGTGTAAACACCTATTCCAACACCAAACAACTACAGGCGTCATCTGTATGCATCTATGACTTTCGATCCCATACCATAAACACTTGTAACAGAATCTATGTCTCAGAACGGCTTCCCTTGTCCAGTGACACCGCTTAACGGCACCTACAACGCCAATGATGTGATACCCCTGCTTAGAGAGCCTTTCATAAATTGCCTTATACACCGGGCTACTGCCCCAGAATTCTTCGCGCCTTAGCTTAACTGCGTGATTGGTGGACACCTACACCACCGCCACCACATTCTCCGTAATAAAATCTAATAACCCTACCGCTGTGGCCGCTCGAGGAAGTCCTTATTACCACCGTCAAAGATAGCTATTGTTGTGATGAGCGAACCCGTGACGGATAGATGAAGATGGTTGGCGTTGCTGAGGATGATTTGCCTTGCCCAAGGTTTATAAGGCAAGATCTGTTTTAGGAGTAGGCATAGAGCTTGAACTAGTTGAAAAAACGAGAAACATCTTGGTCTTCAAGGACACTAAAACAGGTAATTTGTACAAGGTCAGTGTGAAGAAGGCTAGTAACGGTAAGTACATCATAGACGTGAATGGTGTTGAGCACCACGTGCTCTCCCACGGTAACGGCGAGATCTTCATAGACTCCTCGCAGCCCCTAATACACGAGATCGTCTTCGAAGTCGTGCACAGAGAAAAAGAGCTCAAGGAATCTGGACGAGTTATCCAGGTAGAGCCGAACATCCTGCAGTCTCCAATATCCGGTAGGGTTATCGAAGTAAGGGTCAAGAGCGGTTCAACGGTTAATATGGGGGATACCGTGATCTTGTTGGAGTCTATGAAGATGATCATAGAAGTCAAATCGCATATAGCCGGTATTGTTGAAGAAGTATACGTGCAGCCAGGAACGGTGGTGAATAGGGGAGACAGATTATTAAAAGTTAAGCAACTATAAGGGCATGTTTGTGTGCTTTCTTAATGGAGGTATTTCGGCCCTCTTGCCAGACAACGCGACTAACGCTTCATATATCTTTTTCCTCGTTGATGCGATATCTATTACATCGTCAATGTAGCCTAACTCAGCCGCTCTAAATGGGTTAGCGAATAACTCTCGGTATTCTCGTAGTTTTTCTCTGAACATTGCTTCAGGGTCAGCTGCTTTATCTATTTCTCTCCTGTGCAGTATTCTGACTGCTCCTTCAGGGCCCATCACGGCGATCTCGGCCGTTGGCCATGCGTAGTTTATATCGCTTCCCAGCGAAAGGCTACCCATTGCTATGTATGCTCCACCATAAGCTTTCCTCATTACAACGGTAATCTTGGGAACTGTGGCCTCGGCGTAAGCATGGAGAACTTTCGCACCGTGCTTTATTATACCTCCGTGCTCCTGATCAACACCTGGCATGAAACCCGGAGTATCCACGAATGTTACTATGGGTAGGTTAAATGAATCGCAGAATCTAACAAACCTCGCTATTTTGTTACTTGACTCTATGTCTATCACGCCTGCGTTCACAGCCGGTTGATTGGCAACTATGCATAGAGAGTGACCTCCTATTCTTCCGAAACCCACTACGGCTGATTTAGCGTAATTAGCGTGTACTTCGAGGAAGTCTTCGTTATCGACTACTAGCCTGATCACGTGCCTTACGTCAAAGGGCTTCATAGGATCTGTTGGGACGATTTCGTAGAGCTCCTCTAGCCTCCTATCTACGGGATCATCCGTAGGCACGTAGGGGGGATCTTCCGTACTATTGCTGGGTAAATATGAGAGGAGCTTCCGGGTAATCGCAAATGCCTCCTCCTCTGTTTCCGCGACAAAGTGTGCACATCCACTTATAGACCCGTGTATCTCCGCACCGCCGAGCTGTTCAAACGTGACGCTCACACCAGTAGCAGCCTTTACAACCTCGGGACCCGTTATGAACATGTAAGAGCCTTTGACCATTATTATGAAGTCCATTAAAGCTGGGCTGTACGCGGCAGCCCCTGCGCACGGACCAAGGATTAGTGCTATTTGCGGTACTACACCACTTGCCTTTACATTTGCGTAGAATATTTTCCCACAACCGTGTAGTGCCGCGACACCTTCTTGTATTCTAGCTCCGCCCGAGTCGTAGAGCCCTATGACTGGTACCCCAATCTGCGTGGCCTGCTCTATGAGTCTTGCTATTTTCTCTCCGTGCGCTTCGCCAATACTGCCTCCCAGAACCGTAAAGTCTTGCGCATACACGTAGACTACTTTTCCATCTAGTTTACCGTAACCCACCACTACCCCGTCACTATAGAACTTCTGCTTGTCGAGACCAAAGTACGTGGATCTATGCGTGCGCATCCATTGAAACTCTACAAAGGAGCCGGGATCAAGTAGCTTTTCTATTCTCTCCCTAACCCACAGCTTGCCCTTCTGCTTTTGCTGTTCTATCTTGTCCTTGCCTCCGCCAAGTACCGAGAGCTCTCTGTACTCGTTGATCCTCTTTAGTAGTTCCTCGTGAGAACCCATTATCATCTAACCCGTTTAAAGACTGCAATGGCGGCTATGGTACTGATGCCTCCAATATTGTGTATTATTGCCGTCTCAGGGCTACTCGCTTTATAGCCTGGAAAGTCCCCTCTAATCTGCATCACTGCCTCCGAGGCTTGATATACGCCAGTAGCACCGACGGGGTGTCCGCGTGCCTTTAAACCACCGCTAAAGTTTACCTCCGGTTTATCACCCTTCTGAAACCTCCCCTCCCTGTACAGTTTTACTGCAAGCCCCTTGGGCGCGAAGCCGAGATCTTCAAGCGATACGTATGCCGTTATGTGGAAAGCATCGTGTAGCTCGACGTAATCTACATCCCTAATTGTAAGCCCTGCCTTGCTTAGTGCTTCCCTAGATGCTTTAACCGTGGACTCCATTGTAAGTAGATCATTTCTTGAAGCTAAGTCAACGCTGTCCGTGGATACGGCAATACTCGGTATTTCTACGAGCACGTCTCTTCCGGTTGATTTGGCAATTTCTCTGGCTTTCTCCTCGCCGCGAACAAGCAACACCACTGCTGCCCCATCTCCTAGGGGGGCTGCGTGGAAGAGCCTTATGGGGTCAGCTATCATTGGGCTTTCAAGTATCTCTTTTACTGCCGCTTTGCGTGGTAGTTGTGCGTAGGGATTGTAACTGGCATATTCGTGCATTTTGAGGGGCCAGTATGAAAGGTCTTCATCTGTATAGCCAAACACGTTCATGTAAAGCCTCGCGAGCATTGCATTAAGCCCTGTAAATGTAGCGCCATAGAATACCTCGTAATCGGCGTCTGCCGCCTGCGCAAGGGCCCTTGTCGTGACCTCCGTTACAGCCTCTGTGAGCTTTTCCACTCCTCCAACAGCAACTACGTCTACTAGGCCCGATTTTACGAGGGCATACCCAGTATATAGTGCTACTCCGCCACTACCACATGCTCCCTCGACTTTGAATGCGGGTATGCCGCGGAACCCAGCGTAGTCTGCTACGAGCGCTCCTAAGCTATCTTGCTGCATTAATACGCTTGACGTCATATTACCCACAACTATTGCCTGGGGTTTAAGGCCACCGGCATCATCAATGGCTTTCCAAAGCGCCTCGGCAAAGAGCTCCTTGGCGTGCTTGTCAAAGTGCCTACCGATCTTAGTCATGCCCACTCCCGCAACGAATACCCGATCCACCACTAAACACCTGCATGTCTAGGTAGTAAGTATAGCTTGCAGAGGGTATAAAAATCGAGATTAAACCGCGAATTTAAAGTCCAAGCATTAAATATAGCACCACGAGGTGGTGCTCAGCAATAAAGGTGTACGAAGTACATGTCACTCAACACTCTCAAAGAGCTTGCGCATGGAATAAGTGACAGAAATATCAGGAAAATCGTACTTGACATCTTGGAAAACCCCGTTCTCGGCTTCACTGACGTAAAGCCACTAATAAGGCTAGAAGACTCACCGGCCGCACCTAGAAAGCACCATTTCTTTACGGGCGGCCTCATTGTTCACACATACTCTGTCGCAAAGATAGCCCTTGCACTAGCTGACATCATTGAGGAGGTTTATGGGGTAAACATTAGCAAAGACGTGATTCTAGCTGCCGCTATATTACACGACGTTTTCAAGTATTACCAGTACACACCAGACAGGATCAACGGCGGCTACAGAGCACGAGAGGATTGGTATCTCAGTCACGACTACGCCATAGTAGCTGAGCTCTCTAAGAGAGGCGCCCCAGAGAAACTTATACGTGCCGTGTCTGAAGCGCACGGTCAAGTACTCTTTTCAACCATGGAAGGCTTCGTGGTTCACCTAGCTGATAGCGTTGATGCTAGATTTGGTGAAATTATCCAGAACATTTTATTATCAAAGGTGAAGGAGTACGAGAAAACGTGCACGGTCTACAAGGCACTGGACTACGTGCTGATGAAGCACGGTATCAGAAATATGTTACAGCTAGCGTTCCACGACGTGGATTCGTTTAAAAGAGTGTTCGAAGATGCGTGCAAAGAAATGCAGAGTAACGATAGCGCGTTGAAGCCAAACAACGCGTAGAATAGAACACCACAGCTTTACTGCAATAAGATTAAAGAATGCCGTTCCGAGATAGTAGGAAGGGATTTGCAGAAAATCGTGTAGAAGTGTGTAAGGACGCTGTTATACAGTTATCCACCAGTGGAGAGCGTGCTCTTCTGGTGCGCAATCTGCAATAAACTTCTTGTACTCAAAGTCTCTGATTAGCCTGGCGTAAGCCTCCGTGAGGTCCTTGCTCTTGACGATCATATCACCTACGTACTTGACGGCCCAGTTAACTATATCAAGTAAGCTGCATTCCCACTTGATGAAGTTTTTAGCTACTAGTGTTAGTAAGTCTAACGGTGTCGGTGCAAACACATCTACAGCTATTAACCTGTCTACGCCATTGAAGAGCTTGATTAGTAAAAAGTAGTCTACGAATCTATCAGTTACTAGTAATCCATTCCAGTCGGTAAACCTTAACTCCAGCTTCCTAGGTAGTAAAGACAGCCACTCTGAGACATCGACTTTGCCATACGCACGTGCTTTTACGACTAATGAAGCCAGTTTAACGGCAACGTCAATGTTTTTCTTCAATTCTTCTAATTCGAGGTAGCACTCTGTTACAACCTCACCGCTATCGATGAGATCGAGTACGGGCTTCCAGATCCTCAAAAGACTTGCTGGTACGTGGCCGATCGGAGAGGGGCCTCCCTCACAAAGGGCTCTCGGAATGGGTAACAGGGTTAACACGCCCTGCGCGTTCTTTCTGAGGAATTTTGCTAGCTTGTAATAACCCATTTCCGTGAGTGGTACTAGCACTAGCCATTTCAACGGGATCACTTTTCTCTGCACAAGGTAGAGGCAGACTTGCGGGCCAAGTGCAAGTAAAAGGGTATAGCAGTAAATATCGATATGAGTTCCGGTACTGCTGCGCCTCTAGGAACTCTTATAGCGAAGTGCAAAGTCCATACAACGATGTTTAGCGATACGAGAATGGAAGCGAGCACGACTATTCTCGGATCCCTTAAGACGAGCCCGTATCCCAGCACTAATAGTAGTATTGAAACAAAGAAGAGTACCGAAACCACAAAGTGCAGTGCACCGTAGACTTCATCAAATACCCCTACTAGTACCAGCGCGTAACCCGCAATCACCACTAAGAGCGCGATTACGCGGCTGAACGCTTCAACGTACTTCACTGCAAACAAGATCATTAGTACCCCTCCGAGTGATAGTCCTGTATTAAATAGCGGTGCTACGTTGCTTTTAATTGCGTGGCCTAGGTCGCTAAGAGCGTTACTGTACAGGTTAAACCAGCTAGATAACGCGGCAGCCAATCCTATGAGCATTAACGGTACACTGAAAGACGCTATTGCGAGGACTAGGGCTCTTAAGGCACACTTACCCAAGTGACCACCCTACTCTGCTTTGATATCTCTTATTTTAATAACCTTCTTTAATTCTTCAATTATACGATCAAGCTTCACCTGTAGGTCTTTTTGAGAGGAGGATGACACCAGTACGCTTAAAACTACTGGTACGGTTGCGTGAGTCTTGAAGTATACATCGCTGTGCTTCTCTCTCAATTGAGCTACTAGAGAGTCCACTTCGCTCTCCTTCGTGTAGTCGGTCGTGATGGTGATCCTCGCCATGTATCCTCGCGACCTGCCTTCAAGGAGAGGTTTCACCCGATCTTCAAACATCTTAGTCATCTCGGCCGGGACACCGGGTAGGAAGAACAGGTCTTTACCGTTGATTTCCAAGTAAACCCCAGGAGAGATCCCAACCTGGTTGTAAAGCGGTTTACCGCCCTCAGGAATGTGTGCTGCTTTGATATAGTATTGCACTTCCTCACCTTTTACTTTTCTTTTCAGCATTTCAACAGCATCTTCGCTCAGTACTAGTCTTAGACCCAGGGCTTTCGCCGCTGCACTTAGAGTTATATCGTCTTTCGTAAAGCCAAGCCCTCCTGTGACCACAACAACATCTGCTACTTCGAGAGAGCTCTTTAGCGCCCACGCAATTTCACCCTCGTCGTCGGGAACCGCAATAATACGAATGACGCTGAAGCCCATCTCCGTGAGCTTTCCTGCGAGCCACCAGGAGTTGGTGTCTTGTACAAGTCCCCGCAGTATCTCGGAACCTATTACGATGATCGAGGCTTTGCGCATCCTTAGTAACACCGCCTTACCGCGATTACTTGTAAAATCCCGGCGGTTTCACGTTAACTACATTCTTGTTTACTAGTTCGGGAGGCACTCTACCCTCATAAAACGCTATTAGGTTTTCGGCCACGATCTCGGCCATGGCATGCCTAGTTTCGTATGTCGCGGATCCTACATGTGGTGCTAGAACAACCTTTTTGAAAGCCGTTAATGGGTGATTCGCCGGTAAAGGCTCTTCTTCAAAGACATCTAATCCGGCGCCAGCTATCCAGCCCTCTTTTAAGGCCTTGACTAGCGCCTCTGTGTTAACTACTGCACCACGTGACGTGTTAATGAGTATTGCAGTTTTCTTCATTTTCCTGAGCTGCTTCTCGCCGATCATGTGCTTGGTTTCCGGTGTCAGGGGAACGTGTATGGTGACGATGTCTGCTTCCTGGAGGAGCTGGTCTAGGTCCTTGTACTCCGCGCTCAGTTCTTTCTCTAAGTACTCATTTCTAGACCTACCGTAATATATCACCTTCATTCCGAAGCCCCTAGCCCCAATCTCCGCTACCCGAGAGCCAATCCTACCTGCACCTATAATGCCGAGTACCTTGCCCTTTAATTCAACCCCGATCATCATTAATGGGTGCCACGCCGTTCCAGTCCTTTCCCACTCACCCCACCTGACGAAGTGGTCTGCCTCCACTATTCTCCTGGCAACTGCAAGTATCAAGGCCCACGTCAACTCCGCTGTAGCCTCTGTTAAAACCCCGGGCGTATTTGTTACATACACTCCATGCCTAGTAGCACATTCGACGTCTATGTTATCGTAACCTGCAGCCATTTGTGCAATGATTCTTAAATTTTCAGCCTGCTGTACGAGGTTGCAGTCTATCCTGTCAGTTAGCAACGTTATAAGCGCGTCTACGCTCTTCGCCTTCTCTACTACGATATCATATGGTGGCGGCTGATAGTTCTCCCACACCTCGATATCATAGTACCGTGCAAGTCTTTCTATAATATCTGAGAAAAGCCCGCGCGTAGCGAACAGTCTAGGCTTATTCAACACGCTCACCATTAACTATTTTTGGAGTACCCATTGCAGATAAATATGTTATGAAGGTACTTGACACTAAAACCTCTCACCGGGCATACCTGTTCTCAGCCTCCAGAGCAACCTCACGCGGTTAACACCTCCTATTTCCTCTATAAACCTCGCTACCTCTTCAGGGACTAGATGCTTCCACTCAAGTCCCTCCCCTATCGCCCTTCTAACGGCAGTTCCACTAACTCCAGGTAATAGTGGGGTTTCGTGGACACCTAGCCCGTAAGCGCTGAAAAGTGCCCTCACAAACTCGTTATTACTGAAGACCGCCCTTATTCTCGGGGTATACGAGAGAACGTGTCTTGGCCACTCATAGTTACTGGGTACATTGTCAACTGGCACTATGTACGTCCTCGCGTATAGGTCTCCAACACCAAGCCTCACCATCTCCACACGTTCACCAGCGGTGAAGGGGTTTTCAGCCGTGTAACTGTATTGCGCGGCCGCTATTACTATTACCACTTCATCGTAGTGCGCAAGAATGTGCTTTACCGCGTAGAGGTGTCCATTATGGAATGGCTGAAACCTTCCGATAAATAGTGCCCTATTAGCCACTAGAAACACCCTACTTACTTCTTACGTTACTTAACTTAATTAGGACTGTGGATTAACTGTATAGCAGGGCTACCATTAAATGAAGGAAGCAAGTACCCGTATTAATCTAATAGGTGTAGGAACTGCGAATTCTACTACTTCATCGACGCCTGCAACTCGCCAAGTAAATGCGTAGGTTGACTCGCCTACTACTGGGCATGCTCTCACAATGCCGGGTACATCGTAGAAGAGGATACCGAGGACAAGCTCGTGGAAATAACCGTTGACGGCATTTAGGTAGTGGTTTCCAGCAACTTAACGGTGACTAAGGCGCTTGAAAGGCTGGGATTTAAGTTCAGCGAGCTCTGTGCAAAGAAACCAAACCTCTCGTGTAGAACCGGTGGTTGCCGGGATTGTGCAGTGTTGGTGAATGGAGCTGTTTTCTTCTTGATGTTCACGCGAGTTGCTTGCGTGCCTTGTCCTAATTCATGCGAGCTTTAGTTTCCCAACAATATCCGGGTTTTCCAGCGCTACAACGATAACGCTGACTCGCGGTTTCTAGCTTTTAGTCTCCTCAAGGTAATTATCGCTTAGTAGTTCATTGAAGCCAAAGGTTTGCTGGTGCTCGAATTGTACGTAGTAGGAATTGATGTTGGTGGAACGTTCACCGACATCATCTACGTGAAGCCTGATGGTTCACTGGGCTATTTAAAGGTGCTTTCAACCCCTCGAAGCCCCGAAGTTGCCATTGTTAATAGTTTAAAGTTTATGGGGCTGCAAGATTTCCTAGTGATACATGCAACTACTATTGCTACTAATACCTTGAGAGGACAGATAGGGCTTGAACTACCAAAAACTGCCCTCATTACAACACGCGGTTTCAGAGATGTCATTGAGATAGCGAGACAGAATAGGCCTAAACTCTACGACCCGTTCTTTGAAAAGCCTCCTTCACTCGTTCCGCGCGAACTCAGGTTCGAAGTAGACGAGAGAGTTGATTATACTGGTAAGGTACTTAAGTCCCTGGATCCTTCAAAGCTGAAAGAGGTGGGCACGAAGTTAAAGGAGCTAGGAGTAGAGTCCACCGCTATAGTTTTCCTCCACTCGTACGTTAACCCCGTTCACGAAGAATTGGCGGAGAGAATATTGAGCGGGTACGTTAAGTATGTTACGGCTTCTTACAAAATTTCACCAGAACCCAGAGAGTATGAGAGGACGTCGACGACAGTGGTTAATGCTGTACTAAAGCCCATAATCTCAAAGTATATTGAAAGGCTATGGAGTAGTTTAAAGTACCTTGGAGCACGGGAACTGTACATAATGTCTAGTTCTGGGGGCTTAGTAGATGTTAACGAAGCCCGCGAGAGGCCTGTACAACTCGTTGAGAGCGGGCCTGCGGCAGGAGTGGTCGCATCAGCGGAGTTTGCAAAAGTGCTTGGCATAAGTAATGTCATAAGCTTCGACATGGGTGGTACAACCGCTAAAGCAGGCACAATAGTGAACCTCGAGATTGAAATAACCTCCGAGTACGAAGTCGGAGGAGAAAGCCACCACGGGCGTGTAGTTAAGGGCTCAGGCTATACCGTAAGGTATCCCTTCATAGACCTCTCCGAGGTATCGGCTGGAGGTGGCACTATCATTTGGAGAGACGAGGCGGGTGCCCTACGCGTAGGGCCCATTAGCGCGGGTGCTGATCCGGGTCCTGCGTGCTATGGCCGCGGAGGTAGTGAACCCACCGTGACGGACGCTAACCTCATTCTTGGAAGAGTAAGTGAGATCCTTGCCGGTGGGGCAATAAGGCTGAACAAAGAGGCGGCGGTCAGGGCTTTCTCAAAGCTCGGAGACCCATTGGAAGTTGCTACTGAAGCCGTCGAACTCGTGAACTTGGAAATGGCTAGAGGTATCAGGTTAGTTACAGTTGAGCGGGGAGTGGACCCTGAAGGATTTACATTAGTGGCCTTTGGAGGTGCGGGTCCTCAGCACGCCGCTTTCATAGCCGCCGAGCTTGGGATCAAGCATGTAATCATACCGCCACACCCTGGGCTGTTTAGCGCCCTCGGCCTATTATTAGCCGACTGGAAGTTCGAAGCCAGTGCCTCATATCCTAGAAACATCGAGGAGGCATATTCGCACCTGGAATCAATGCTACTAGAAAAGCTTAACGGCAAAGTAGACTACTTCGTGAGGTATGCTGACGTGAGGTATGCAGGTCAAGGCTGGGAGTTAACGGTGCCCGTCAAGAAGCCCTCCCTCCTTGAAGACATTAAGAAAACCTTCGAAGAAAAGCACTTGACCGCATTCGGCTTTAAACTAGATGAAGATGTCGAAGTCGTCGTTATCAGAATATTTGCTATTAGAGTGAACAGGTTTAAGCCCGCTCTCACGACCCTGCGCGCGGACATTACCGAGGCGAAGCCTATTGCGTATAGAAAAGTCTTCTTCGAAGACTGGGTTGAAACACCTGTCTACGCTAGAAACCAGTTGCCAGCATGGTTCGTTGCTGAGGGCCCTGCCGTGATCGATGAGTACAGTTCCTGCACCATCGTGCCACCGGGGTGGAGGTTTCAGGTTGGTGGATTAGGGGAACTAAGGCTTGAGAGGTGAAAATGCGTGGTCTCGTGGGAAGTAGTGTTCAAGGCAACTAGTTTCGTGGCCGAAGAAATGGGCGCAGCCCTTAAGAGGTCTGCCCTCTCACCGAATATAAGGGAGCGGGTAGACCTGAGCTGCGCGGTAGCTGATGAGAACGGTAGGATAGTTGCGCAGGCCGAACATATACCCGTACACTTAGGGTCTTTTAGGATCGGGGTTTTCAATACGCTGAAGTACGTTGAAGGGGAAGGCATGGTACTAAGTGAGGGAGATGTGGTGGTTCTCAATGACCCCTACATTGCCGGCACTCATTTAAATGACATCATGCTATTAGCACCTGTATACTACGAGGACAAGCTGATAGGTTACGTGGTAAATAAGGCCCACCACGTAGACGTCGGAGGACCCTTACCGGGTAGTATTAACCCTTACGCGAAGACTATTTACGAGGAGGGCTTAATAATACCTCCGGTAAAGCTCGCCGAGAGCTGGAGTATTAAAAAGGAGGTAGTGAGTTTTATAGTAGCTAATGTCAAAACTCCTCAAATCACGCTAGGAGACCTTTACGCACAATACGCCGCTATACGTGTAGGCGTAGTAAAGGTCAAGGAAGTGGTGAGCAAATACGGTCTGAACACCGTACTGGAGTCATGGAGCAGAGCAATAGAGTACAGTAAGTTGCTCGCACTGAAAAGTATCGGAACGTGGCAACGTGGAGTGGCCGATGCCGAGGACTACTTGGAGCTCGAAGACAGAGACATAGCCATACACGTCAAGATCAGCATATCGGAGAATGGTGTACACTTGGACTACACGGGGACATCTCAGCAAGTAGATGTACCACTGAACGCTGTACTGGGCGTTACATACGCTGCCTCGAGTTACGCTATCAGAACCCTACTTCCCGGAGACATACCAGTAAACGAAGGCTTTTACAGCACCATTAAAATCCACGCACCTGAGGGTACAATCCTAAACCCGAAAAGGCCAGCACCTGTTGCCGGTGGTAATTTAGAAACCAGTCAGAGAGTCGTAGACGTGGTACTACTGGCTATATCAAAGCTCATGCCGGAGCGAGTTCCAGCTGCAGGTTCAGGGACCATGATGAACATAATGCTCGGTGGCTATAACCCCGCGAGAGGCTACTGGGCCTATTACGAAACCATTGGCGGCGGAACCGGTGGCAGGCCCGGTAAGCACGGCGTAAGCGGTGTACACGTAAACATGACCAATACCCTGAACACACCAATAGAGATGGCCGAGCGAGCGTACCCGATACTATATGTCACTTACAGAATTCGTGAAGAAAGTGGTGGAGAAGGCCTGTACCGTGGCGGTGACGGAGTAGTGAGAGCATTCAGGGTATTAGAACCAGCCACGCTCTCAGTACTCGCAGATAGGTTTAGGCGAGGACCTTACGGACTTGCTGGTGGAAAACCAGGTAGGCCTGGACGCGTTATCATCAAGAAAAGAGATGGCAAGGTGTTAGAGATGCCGAGCAAGTTTACAGTGCAACTCGAACCAGGAGACGAGGTAATCGTGGAGACGCCTGGTGGAGGCGGCTGGGGTAGTTCCCATTGACCGATTTTAAAACCGTGGTGATCATTCGAAGTATAAGAGGGCTGCCGAGGAGTACCAGTAGAGCTCGTTGAAATTAAAGTTTAAGATAAGGAGAGGCGCTTCTAAAACACAAAGTTGTTAATTAATGCAGGTGGCACGTCGTGGATCTGTGCATAAACCTCGAAGATCTCGTACAATTAACCGATGATGTACGGAACCTGGGCGTTCACTTAGCCTATACGGCTTCATGGCTCGAATGGCCTATGGTCCCAAAAGAGTACGCTTTCGAAGAGGAGGTTTTTAGGTTAATGGAGTACATCAAGTCCAAGTACACGCTTAACGGCTTAAAGAGCGACAAGGCCGTGAGGGCGTATCGTGACTTCTACTGGAAGATTGGAATAGACCCAACGAAAACCAGGCCTTCGAGCGAGGCTCTTGTGAGGAGAATTTTGCGTGGAGAATTCCCTAGGATAAACCCGGTTGTGGATGCGGGTAACATCGCATCAGCATATACAATGGTCCCGATAGGAATGTACGATCTGGACAGAATAACTCCACCCCTGGCACTTAAACTCAGCGCTGGCGGAGAGCCGTTTAAGCCGCTCGGCGGCCGCGAGGAGATCTTAGTACCGGGATACCCAGTACTAGTTGACGGTAAAGGATTAATAGTGCACGTATACCCTCACAGAGATTCCTCCGAAACCTGCGTAACCAGCACGACGAAAAAAGTACTCGTGGTAGCAGCTGGAGTACCTCGCGTGGAGAAGGAGCTACTAATTGAAGCTGTGAAAACTGTGGTTAGGCTGATGGAGAAGTTAGCGTGGAGATCCTGCGAGAAGGTAGAGTATAAGGCCTAAACACAACTGGCCGAGGAAGCACGTTGGCATGAAGTTTATTACTACCGCGGTATTAGTTAGAAATCTTGTGGTGTATATATTGGTTAATTTACACGCATGGACTAGGAGCATGAAACCTACTCTTAGAGTATATTTAGAAGACCCTTATGTCAGGGAGCTGTCTGCAACTGTGATTGATTACGTGCACGAGAAAGGTGATCGATACTACGTAGTCCTAGATAGGACCATATTCCATCCACGAAGCGGCGGTCAACCCAGCGATACAGGTGTAGCGATGGGGCATAACTTAGAATTCTCTGTCCTCAAGGTTCTCGAAATAGACAATGTCCTAGTACACTACGGTAAAGTCGTGAAAGGCGCGCTTGAACGCGAACTCCCTATAAAGCTACTGGTGAATTGGGACTTCAGGTATCTCGTCATGAAGCTACACACAGCCGGGCACATACTAGACGGAGCCGTCATGAGGGTTTATGGCAAGGTGCTAAATACTCTGGATGCCCATCACGGGCCACCGGAGGCATACGTAGTTTACGATGCTGGAGACGTGCCAGGTATTGACAAGCTAAAGCTCATTGAGGAATACGCAAACAAAATTACCCAGGAGTCTAGGCCGGTTAAGGCGTACTGGGTTAAACGCGAAGAGCTACCATTAAGAGCGTACAATGCGCCAAATCTCCAGAGGTTACCGGTGAGGGACGCCTATAGGATAGTTGAAATAGAAGGCATTAATGCCATACCGTGCACAGGTACACACGTTAAGGATACTAGTGAAGTGGGTAGAATAAAGGTACTCAAAGCAGAGCCTCACTCCCGGGGCTTCAAACTAGTATACAGCATCTAGTCGGGGAGCGGTGCGATTTACATTACTACCACTATTAGCAACGTGTTCACAAACGCTCTTTGCCATCACTTCCGGGTCATTAAAGCTCTTCAAATTTCCTTTAGTCCACCTATTGAGCCTAGAAGGCAGTACTTTCACAACATCTGTTGGAAGCCCTGTATCGGTAAGGATGTATACCTCCTTACCCTCATTGTGTGCTGTTATCACTTCCTCCAACGTACCCGAACCGCCCCCAAGCGCCACGAGGAAATCCGATGCATGCACGAGTATAGAGCTTCTAAGAGTTGCCGTTACCCCGGTCTTGATGATTATCGCTTCCTCGGGGAAATCATCGCGCTCCCGTTCCGCGGGAGGCAGTATTACCACTTTGAAGCCTCTTTCAAGCGCTTTATCAACGAATATCTTCATGAGGCCCTCGTAACCGCCAACCAGGAATATTATTCTACCGGAAACCCCTCCGCAATAATCCTGTAACTTTTCAACGAATACATTAACTTTTTCCACGGCATGTAGAGGCGGCGTACCTGAATACGCCGCGATACCTACGTATACGGCCATCAAGACACCGTCTGAGGCTTTAACGTAGAGCTTTCTGGCACTTTCCTTTACGAGGCTTGAACCAGCCATTAGCGCTTGAAGGGGTCAATGGTGGCTGTGCGCACTCCGGCAACTCGTAGCGTATAGATACCACCCGCTCGGTCTTTCTATCTTTGAAGGTACTTCATTCAGGGTTTTAATAAATAATAATTTGAGGACGCGTTTATGTAGCTTCCAAGGGTAGTTCGTGTTCTAACTCGGCAGCGGAAAAGTAGGCTTTTCTAAAAGCACTGCTAAGTGTAGCTAGTAGGCCATGGTGGTGAGCCTGTTGCGCAGGAAACCAAGTGCCAGAATCGACGGCCCTTTACGCGTAGAATACAATGACATGGAGACCGGGTAAATGATTACGTGGTTTACCCCTCTAAGGCTCTCGCTTCCCCGCATTTTCACTTGCGAGTACCAAGCCCATTGTCTTATTGTAGAGGTCTGCTGCGAGAATGTCTAGTAGCGCTAGTAGCGCTAATTCCTCTTCAATGCTTTTATTGTCTTTAGTTAGCAGTTTAGTGGTCAGTTCTATCACCTTGTTTACCAGCTCTCTATTTTTATCTGGGTACATCAGCGCTTCTAGATACCTGGAGGCTATGTCGTTGTATAGGCTGTCTAGCTTGTCGTAGAGATCTAGCATTTCATCCTCTGAGAGCGCATTGTACCTTGAGATCTTATTCACTAGTTCGCTAAGCTCGCTCACCCGGGTTTCACCCCACGTTTCAGATGTGCCTTTAAACAGTAATATATCGTATGACCACGCGCTGTGAGCAGTAAGTATTCATAAATATGCTATGTTCAAATATAGATAGCTTAAAAACCGAGTCGTAGTAAACTTGTTAAGGGGGTGTCCTTGGCCAAGTCGTGGGTTAGAGAAACGTATAAAAATAAGTTAAAAGAGCTTTACGAGCGCGGCGAGTTCTGGGAGATCAGGAGATTAATGGGGCCCGCTGGCCCCCGAGTAGTTGTTGAGGGTAAAGAAGTGGTAATGCTGGCATCAAACAACTACTTGAACCTAGCTAATGATCCCAGGCTTAAACGGGCCGCCCTCGAGGCCATGGAAAAGTACGGATGGGGTCCCGGCGCCGTTTGGGCCATTGCTGGCTATCATGAAATATTAGCAGAACTGGAGAAGAAGATAGCGGAGTTCAAGAGGACAGAGGCCGGCCTCTTCTTCCCCACAGGCTTCGCCGTCAATGCGGGTACGATACCAGCTATTGCTGACCAGGGGGACCTAATACTCTCAGATCAGCTAAACCACGGAAGCATAATCGATGGAGTGAGGTTGTCGAGAGCCGAGAGAATGATATACAACCACTGCGATGTAGCGGACCTCGAAGACAAGTTAAGAAAGGCTCAGGGCAAGTATAACAAAATACTCATAGCGACTGATGCCGTTTTCTCAATGGACGGAGACATCGCGCCACTAGACAAAATAGTGAAGCTTGCAGAAGAGTTTAATGCAATGCTATACGTAGACGACGCACACGGCGACGGGGTGCTGGGGGAGGGCCACGGCACGCCGGCACACTTTAACGTGGAAGATAAGGTGGACTTCCATATGGGCACATTCTCTAAGGCGCTAGGCTCGAGCGGGGGCATGATCGGCTCGGACCACGAAATAATAGAATATATTAGAAACAGGGCAAGAACGTGGCTACTAAGCACAGGGCCACCGGTACCGGTAATAGCTGCTAACATTAAAGCCATTGAAATAGTCATGAGTTCCGAAGGCAAAGAAAGGGTCAGGAGGTTGCACAGCAACGCAGATTACTTTAGAAAAGAGCTTCAATCCATAGGTTTCAATACTGGTAACAGTCAAACACCAATAGTACCCGCCATAATCGGGGACACTAAGAAAACCCGTGAACTAGCTAAAGCACTATTTGAAGAGGGGGTGTTCGTCGTACCAATAGTTTACCCAATGGTCCCTAGAGGCACCGAGAGGATAAGGAACCAGGTTAACGCGGACCACACGAAAGACGACTTAAACAAAGCCTTAGCAGTGTATGAGAAGTGGGGTAGGAAACTAGAAATAATTTAGGTGTTTCTCTATTGACGAGAATACTCGTTATTGGTTCAACCGGCCAGATCGGTGCAGAGCTCGTACCAGCGTTGAGGGAAATTTACGGGAGGAACAATGTCATAGCGGGATATCACTCGAAGCCTCCTACCGGGAGGCTAGCAGAGGGTCCTGTAGAGCGCGTGGACGTCACTAGTAGGGAATCCGTTGAAAGCGCCATTAAAAAATACGATGTAACCGAAATCTACAACCTCGCTGCATTACTCTCTGCTGCAGGCGAGAAAAACCCGCAACTGGCGTGGAAGGTGAACATGATTGGGCATTACAACGTGCTGGAACTAGCTAGAGAGTACGGGTTAAGGGTGTTCTGGCCTAGCACGATAGCCGTTTTCGGTCCCACAACACCCAAGTACAATACACCGCAGCATACAATAATAGAGCCCATTACGATGTACGGTATAACTAAGTATGCTGGCGAGCTTCTAGCTAGATACTACGTGAACAAGTACGGTATCGACGTCCGCGGGGTGAGGTGGCCCGGCATAATAAGTAGTGAGGCGCTACCAGGAGGAGGCACTACGGACTACGCCGTGGAGATATTTTATTACGCCGTAGAGGGTAAACCGTACACTTGCTACTTGAGGGAAGATACGATGCTGCCAATGATGTATATGCCTGATGCTGTAAAGTCCGCCATCCAATTAATGCAGGCGGACAGATCGAAGTTAAAACTATTTGTAGGTTACAACGTAACGGCATTCAGCTTCACACCAAAGCAGTTAGAAGAGGAAATTAAGAAATACGTACCGGACTTCAGAGTGGAGTACAAACCAGACTTTAGGCAACAAATAGCTGACTCGTGGCCCAGGACGATAGATGATAGCTCTGCCAGGGAGGAGTGGGGCTGGAAGCCGGACTGGACCTTCGAAGTGATGGTCAAAGATATGCTAGTAAAAATAGGCAGGAAGCTTGGTAAGCCCATAGAGGTAGTGGAGTAAAGGGTTCAGCGATCCGTTTTCGGCCCTATGGTAGTGCGGGGAACAATGTAGAGGAATTAGTAATATTTTTTATTTTCCCTTTGTTTACCGGATGACCACCTTGTGCAACTGTTTCGGTTTTCGTATTTGTTCGTATTGGTTGATATTGATAGAAATGTTTATAAACACCTTTATACAGCAATATGCGGAGGTACCTCGATGGGGGATCGAGAGCTCTCAACAAGGGCTCTCCTCGAGACACAGCAAGATGTGGGGTGCTCGGGGTCGCCCTGAACACCCCAAAGGGTAATGCAAACCCAAGACCAATGCAGGGGAACAGAGATGAAGCGATGACACCAACCAACATAAACCTATATAAGAGCTGAACCCCTAACCAGCTAGTAAGACCTTCTCCCTCTCCAACGTTCTTAGTGAAATGGTCATTACCGCTAACGAGAGCATCACTAGGAAGGAAACACTCGCCGCCACCATATTGTAGTCCCCGTACACGTAGCTTTGAATAATGAGAATGCTGTGAGCGTATGGGACTGCCAAGAGGGCTGTGAATATTTCACGTGATAGCTTGTAGAAATCCACCATCCAGCCCGAGACGAAGAATGCAAGCCCTACAATCGAGAGAAGTCCTGCAATGTTACTTGCGGTTTTAATACCACGTGTTCTTGTTATGAAAGGTATTGAAATCGACACCGTTACTAGTATCGTCAAGAACGCTGTGAACGCGTGTAGTAGTACAAGTCTAGCATCGTACACGGCCATGAACCAGCCCCCCAGAGCGGTAACGAGCACTCCAAAATACGCCAGCAAGCCGAGAATATCGGCTAGGGAAGCTATCAAACCTATTACCGACGCAGCAACGATCTTGGCTACTAGCATGTCCCATAACCCCGCGGGAGATGCCAATAGCATTTCCATGGTTTTCCTCTCGCGTTCGCCTACGATACCATCAATTATGAAAGACGATGCCGGCGTAACTATGAAGGAAAATGAGAGGATCAGTAACCTAGCGATGAAAGGTCTTACGATGTCCTCGGGCTTAGCAGGCTCGCCCTTGGGAGTGACGTATACTGGAACTTTGATTTGAACGGGGTTTCTAATGGCCTCCACGCTATATTCCTCCACACCGGCCTTCTCGGCTAATTCGCGTATCTTCATCTCAGATAAACTCAGAGATATGCTCGTAATAGTGTTTCTAACATCCTGCTCGACTCGGTTAACCCTTTCTTCCGAAACTCCAGCGCGCCTGATTATCTCTACGTATGCTACTTTATCAAAGCTCGTTGCGTTTTCGTGAAAGCCCCCAGGAATAATCAGGATCAAGTCTATTGTGGCGTTTCTCAGCGCCGATTCCAAGTCATCCACCTCGACCACGGAATGGCCTGCCGAGGTGAGTGCGCTGACTACGTTCTCAATAAACCAGCTAGTAACAGTACTTGGGCCGGCGTCCTCGTTCACTATAGCGATTACTACTGGCTGGTAGTAAAGGAGCAAGGCGGTGAGAAACCCTATAGCCGGTAATGAGACCAAGGGAAACAATATAGTGGTCGCCACTAGTTTCTTATCCCTTGAGATCTCTTTCAACTCCTTCCATAGCAGGATTCTAAGCTTCTTGGCGAGCTTCAACCTCAATCACCTACAACAACTTCGAAGACTTCTTCGAGGTTTTTAGCACCGTATTTCCCTAGAAGCTCATCCACGGCACCCTCGGCAATTATTTTACCTCCATATATAAGCCCTACCTTATCGCAGAGGTACTCTATTTCAAGCATGTTGTGGCTACTAACTATGACCGTTGCCCCCGTTTCAACGACGTATTTCCTAATGGCTCTCCTAACGGAGAGGCTTGCATGCACGTCCAGCCCCGCCGTGGGCTCGTCGAGCAACGCGACTTTAGGTCTCCTCATGAGCACTAACGCTACTAGAAGTCTACGTTTCATGCCCTTACTGTAGGTCTTTGTGAGATCGTACAGCCTACTACCTAGGGCGGCTAGTTCCACCCCGTACTTGATACTATCGCTTGAAGCCCCATAGAGGTTTGCGTAGAGAACTAGGTGCTCGTACCCGGTTAATAAGTCGTACGTATTTGCGTCCTCAGGTAAGTATCCGATATATCGACGCGCCTCTTCGTAGTTCCTGTAAGGGTCTAGTTCACAGACCTTCACGGATCCTTTAGCTGGCTTTGCGAGCCCCGCCAGTATCCTCAAAAGCGTGGTTTTGCCCGCACCGTTAGGTCCTACGAGCCCGTAGACCTGGCCTTCCTTCACTGTTAATGAAGCCCCTCGAAGTGCCTGAACCTTACCGTAGTTTTTGTAAACCTCTTTTGCTTCGACTACAACACTCACAGTAATACCCCACTAGAACTAGTAGTGGAAAAGAGTTATATCCTGTAATACTACAATATAGTATGCGGGTGTTTTATTGCAGCAATTAAACGTAGCTGACAGGGTACGGCTATTCCTGGAAAGATTCGGTGAAAGAGGCTTAGTGGTACTTAAGGCTGCGTACGAGGTGGCGCAGGACCCCAATATAGACCATAGATTCGGGGATTTTAGCTTTAAGCACCTAGTGCTAAAGTTGAGCTCGGCGGGCTTCGTATACAACCCCGCAAATGTACTCAGAATCCTTGAAAAGGAGTACGGTGTAGTAGAGAAATCATATTCTTCATCCAGCCAAACCTGGTGGAAATTTGTAGATATGGAGGCTACCAGGAGCGTTCTCAACGAGTACCTCGGCATGTCGGTGGAAGACCCTAAGTTGAAAGCATTATTGGTAAAGTACAGGTGCATGGAACCGCGCAATACACTCGAAATGTTACGACGCCTAGCACTCAAAGAGAGCCTCACAAACGGTGATAGAGAACTATTTAAGAACTTCGTTTTCAATAAACTTGACAAAATTGTAGAGCTCATAGTAGAAATGGAAAAGTACGAGGAGGCCTTCGCCGGCGAGCTCGCAATTCTCAGGGAGATCTTGAATTTCGCCGACATGGTATCAAGCAAACTTGAAAAACCCCGTTATACTGTAAGTACTCGTGGTGCCGGTGCACTAGCTAATGTTAATACACGAGCTAGTTTCATCAAAAATACTACCAGCTATGAGGGGAATACTAGCACATAAACTAAGCTCAGCCGGGATAAGTCAGAGAAAAATAGCTAACTACCTCGAAGTTACGCAGCCCATGATCAGCAAAATCCTGCGAAAACCACTAGAGGAATATTACGCGGGGCTCGCGAAGCTGGGGCTTTCTCGTGACTTTATCGAGCACTACGTGAATATTCTCGTGGAGATCGCCATTAGCGAGGACTATGAGAGGTTCATCTCAACGACCTTCACCGTAGTAAATCAGCTTGCACTCAGAGCTATATGCGGTACCCGGAAAGACCTCATACAGCTCTGCATAACGGGGGTTTTCAGGGACCCCGAAATAGAGTACTACAAGGGGCTACTTTTTACAGTGCTAACAATTCGGGGCCTCGAGAAACTAATTCCCGAAGTTGGGTCTAATTTAGCGTATGCACCGAGGACGCCGAAAAGTGTGAGTGACATAATAGGCCTGACAGGGAGGATAATCAAAATAGCCGGAGGCGTGACTTTCTACGGTGAGCCGGCTTATGGTGGTAGTAGGCACGTCGCCCGTGTACTGTTAATGGCCACGAAGAGTAATCCTAAGTTGAAGTTCTGCTTTAACGTTAAGTGCGCCAAACGGGTTAAAAACACACTTGCAGAGATGGGCATGCACGTCGTAGATACAGGGCCGCATCTTCGAGAAGACGATTTCTGGGTCAGCATCGAAAAAGCCCTTCTCGAGAAGCCACAAGTAGTATGCGATTTCGGGGGCCTAGGGCTTGAACCGGTAGCATACATTTTTGCAGAAAGCTTTCATCAGTTAGAGTCATACTTGAAGAACATTGTAGGTGGTATTCATGAGCCGTGATGACGGTATCTGCATCATCGGCGGAGGCGCTGTGGGCGGGGTGCTCGCATACTTCCTATACCGTAGTGGCATTAAACACATACCAGTATACTACGCCTCCGAAGAGAGCTACAAAGAAGTAAAAAATCAGGGAGGTGTGTATGTGTATGATAAAAAGCTCAACGAAGAATTTTTGGTACCGGTCGTGCCAAGGCACCATGAAACCCCCATTGATAGGTGCTTCTTCGTATTCAACGCTGTTAAGGCATACGATGTACCAGGGAGCCTAAGGCTCACGCAGAAAATAGCTATTCGCGAAGGACTAGTCATAATGCTTCAAAACGGGTTCGGGAGCCTAGAATTAGCCGAGGAAAGTATTCACGGAACTAAAGTGGCTGGGGGCGTGGTGTATTACGGCGCGGAAAGAGCAAAACGTGGCAGAGTGATCTATCATGGAGGGAACGTAATGCTGGTTGGATGTAGAAAAGCGCTGTGCTTGGAGCTCTTAGAGCTCACTAGAGTCTTCAGGTTGGGCGGCTTAGATTTCAGGGTTGTAAGTGACATTGATTACTACAGGTGGCTAAAGCTCGCACTAAATGCGGTCGTCAACCCCATGACCGCAGTACTAAGGGCACGTAATAAGGTTATCTTGGAAGAGGAAGGCCTTGAGCTTGCCAGGCTGATCTTAAGAGAGGTTTGCGAAGCCGCAAAACTCCAAGGATACGAGCTAGACGAGGAAAGGCTCTTAGCTTACGTTAAGAGGAACGTGGAAGCCGTAGCGGACAACATCTCCAGCATGGCGCAAGATGTCGTTCACGGTAAAACGACAGAAGTAGACTACATTAACGGATATGTGGCTAGAACACTAGGTAAAGGCACCTCTGTTAATCACACACTCACGTTGCTAGTAAAGCTCGCTGAAAAGGCGAGAAATGCACTTATTGAATGAATTTTATGGTTTCCTACACTAATTTGATGCGGTGGAACTATGTCGAAGAAAACGGTGCGAGAAATCCTCAAGATGAAAGGCCGCGAGAAAATCGCCATGATTACCGCGTACGACTACATCACCGCGAGACTTGCCGATGCAGCGGGGGTAGACGTGTTACTCGTTGGTGATAGCGCCGGAATGGTCGTGCACGGTTTCGACTCCACGCTACCTGTCACCATGGAGATGATGCTTCTACACGTTTCGAGCGTTGCAAGAGCAAAACCCCGCGCTCTTGTTGTAGGCGACATGCCATTTCTTAGCTACGAGGTTAGTGCTGAAGATGCTGTTAAAAACGCCGGCCTGATGATCAAGGCGGGAGCAGAAGCCGTCAAAATAGAGGGCGGTGCTGAGATGGCAGATGTGGTAAAAGCCCTTATAAGAGCTGGCATACCCGTAATGGGGCACATAGGATTAAATCCTCAAAGGGCATTGCTAGTAGGTGGTTACAGAAAACACGGTATTAGCGAGGCGGAAAGGGAAAAGATTATTGAAGACGCGAAGGAGCTAGAGAAGGCGGGCGCCTTCTCCCTTGTTATAGAGTATACAGCAGCTGACGTGGTGGAAGAGGTAACACGGGAGCTATCTATACCGACCATATGTATTGGGAGCGGCCCGTACTGTGATGGTCAAGTACTAGTTCTACACGATGTTCTCGGCCTGTACGAGAACATTCCGCCATTTGCGAAGAAGTATGCCGACTTGAGAAGCATCATCATAGACGCCATTAAAAAGTACGTTGAAGATGTAAAAAGTGCTGCCTTCCCCTCTAGAGAGCACTACTTCTACTCCCACGAAAAGAGGCACTAACACTCACTCGCGTTTTAGTTTTAACCTAAGGCCCAGCACTACGATATCCCTATTAAACAGGAATACGGATGTCGCAATTAGAAGCAGACACGTTGTTACCGCTATTGTTATTGAAATAGTGACATAGGAAAATTCCCCTACTATTAGCGATAATATGTAAATGGTCGGTATAGGCATTACCGCAATACCGGCAATTATAGAAAGCGGAATACTCAGTTGTATTCCCATAAACATGAACACAAATGCTATTCCGAAGTAAAGTAGCATTACAGGGGTCGTTAATATGCCGGCCGTCCTCTCATCGGGAGCTAAAGAGCCAAGCACTATGCCAATGGAACCCGAAACAAGTAATCCGAGAACAAGCGATATTATTACCGAGAGCGCTATGTGGGGTGCCAAGTCCACTCCAAGTTGCCGTGAGAGCTCTGAAAGGATAGCTGAAGCCATTGTTTGACCGGACTCTATGGTACCTGTCGGCGCCATGCCAGTAAACATGGCAAACAGCCCTACCAGGTATATTACCGAGAATATCATAGTTGCTATTGATGCGCCCATGATCTTCGCTAGCACTATATAGCTTCTCCTAATAGGCTGTGCTAGGAGCATTTCAAAAGCCTTTTCGGCTTTTTCAAACGCAACAAGTTGCGAAGCGTATGTTGCGTTAGATCCAAATACTATTGCCACCAGTAACGGCAACATCAGAATAAACGAGAAGAAACCCGTTAAGACGTAAACATCCACTTCTTTGTTGTAGAAAAGCGCCGTTCCCCGGATCACCACGTCTACTTCTTTAGAGGGTCGCTGACCATAAATAGCGCTGAGAACTAGCGGGAGTATTCTCTTTATAATGTTTTCTATTTGCGATATCACAGCTGTTTTGGCTTGTATAATGGTTGTAGAGAAGCTGTCAACCTTAACTATACTATTCAGCGAAATTTTACCACTACCGGTAGCGTTCGCCGTGAAGCCCATGGGTATTTGTATCCCAATACTGGCTTTTTCCGCTGCTTCTCTTAACGAGCCATGCAGACTAACGCGTCCTTGTAACGTTACATTGAGCGCATTGATTAACTCACGTGTTAGCGGTGTGTCTTCCTCCAAGACCACTCCAATACTAGTCTCCACCACGGCTTTCTGCGCTTCTTCAATACCTCTTCGCATCATGCCGCCTAGAGCGGCGTAGAAGACTACAAGTAATATGAGGGTGCCTATGAATGCTGGATTCTTCAAAAATGCTTTTATCTCCCTCTTAACTAACTGCGCTAGAACCATGCTTTATGCCCTCTCCTTAAGCCTAATGAACACCTCTTCCAGGTTGACGGCGCCAAGGGCTTCTTTAAGCTCTTTGGGCAATCCCTCACCTATTAGCTTGCCCGCATACATTATTCCAACTCTGTCCGCGAGGTATTCAACTTCGAGCATGTTATGACTACTTAGAAGAACCGTTATGCCGTATTCCCTATTATACTTCCTTATTAAATTCCTCACGAAAAGGGCCTTCTCCACGTCAAGTCCTGCCGTCGGCTCGTCGAGTAGTAGTAGCTTGGGCTTAGATGCGAGTACCGCGCTGAGCGCGAGGATCCTCTTCATACCCTTACTATACGTCCTAATAGGTCTCTTCAAGTCCTTACCGAGTCCGCTGATCTCAATGGCCTCCTCTACGGCTTCTTCAAGCATGCGTTTACTAAACCTCATAGACAGCATGAACCTTAAGAAGTCCTCGCCTGAGAGATCCCTGTAGGCACCGGCCTCTTCAGGAAGGTAGTTTATCAATGAGCGAACCTTAAGGGGCTCTTGAACGACGTTTATACCATGTACTTCCACCAACCCCTTTGTAGGCTTTATTAAGGTAGCGAGTATTCGGAGAGTAGTAGTTTTGCCACTACCGTTAGGGCCTATTAGCGCGTATATCTCCCCATGGTTTACAGTAAACGTAAGGCCGCTGAGCGCCATTGTCCCTCTACTGTATATTTTAACGAGGTTCTCCACTCTAATAGCATACTTTGAAATAATTGCCACCTCTGGTCTTTCAGTAAAGCACGATTTCTTAGGGTTATATATTTTGGCTTCTAGCTAATAAATGCCCTGGGAACCGGTGCGAGGCTTGAAGTACAAGTTACTCTACCTGGTTATAGACGGTGTAGCCGATAGCTTGAAAGATCCAGTTACCACACTAGAGCTCGCCGAGAAACCCGGCCTGGACTGGATAGCTAGTCGAGGCGTGTGCGGCTTAATGTACACTGTAGAGCGCGGAGTTTCGCCGGAAAGCGATGAAGCGGTAATATCGATTCTCGGCTACAACCCTCACGAGGTCCACACGGGTAGAGGCTTTCTTGAAGCGCTAGGAGCCGGTCTTAGTATAAAAGAGGGTTTCGAGGTTGCGTTCAGGGCTAACTTCGCCACGATAGATCCTACTACGAGGAAGATAATCGATAGAAGGGTTGGCAGAAACCTCTCAACAGAAGAAGCTAAGAAGCTCGCAGAGGCGCTCGACGAGATGAACCTCGGTACGCATGGTGGTTACGTTAGGGTCGTAGCAACTATAGGGCACAGAGCAGTAGTCGTTATTGGCAGCGTGAATAAGAGGCTTTCACCCATGGTAAGTAATAACGACCCTGCTTACGTGAGAAAGGGGCTTGTCAGCTTGGCAGTTGACAAGCCAAAGCTCTTCGTAGAAAGCATAGTACCGCTTGATGATAGTGAGGAAGCCCGGATAACGGCCGAATTAGCGAACTTGTTTTTCGACAACGCCGTTAAGATTCTCGAAAACCATCCAGTCAACGAGGAGAGGGCTCGAAGAGGTCTTCCACCAGCTAATGCAATACTACTTAGAGATGCGGGCGGGAGAGCCCCTAGAGCCACGCCATTGAACACTAAGTATGGTTGCAAGTTCGCGGTTCTGGCTGAAATGCCCGTCGAAATAGGCATCGGTAAAGCTTTCGGGGCAAACATCGTACCACTAGAACCCCCCACCGGTAACTTGAAACTCGATTACGAGAAAAGACTTGACGTGACGCTGAACGCGCTCGAGAAAAACGATATCGTATACGTACACTTGAAAGGCCCCGATGAGCCGGGCCATGACGGGGACCTCGAGTTGAAGAAACGTAGAGTAGAGGAAATCGACAAGTACTTCGTACGGTCGCTCCTAGATTACGCTGATAAGTATGCTGTTCTAGTTACAGCGGACCACGCTACCCCGCCTAGCAAGAGAGCTCATACTGATGATCCTGTACCCGTAGCATTCTACGTGCCGGGTATACAACCCGATGGCGTAATGCGGTTCACAGAGCGGGATTGCTCTAAGGGGCTACTCGGATTAATTGAGCACGGATGGCAGCTCCTACCGCTGGTACTAAACAACTACTTAAGGAAATAGCCTCCATGAGCTCTCCTAAGCCTTTAATCGTGGTACCTCTTCACGTCTCCGGTATATGGGTACCCTACTACGCTGAAAATCCACTGGAAGCTGGAAGTATTGGTGCTGGACTGAACTTATCGCTTTACCTCAATGCCACGTTTCAGCTGGGTCCTTGTAGTATCGTGCTAAATGGAGAAAGCTTGTTTAGTGAGCAGGCGGAGAAAATCTGCAAGAGCGCGGGCGTGAACATCAAAACCACGGCTACTGCACCGCTGACACTGGGACGGGGTTTCGGGGTTTCAGCTGCCATACTCATAGCGCATTCCATTGCAACGCACATCGCTACTAGTAGGCCGCTACTTAGAGCCCTACAAGCAGCGCATGTCCTTGAGGTGGAGTACGGTACGGGTTTGGGTGATGTTATAGCTGAATATACAGGTGGGTTCGCAATACGCTTGAAGCCGGGAGCTCCAGGAATAGGTTTTGCTTACAGGATTATTCTCCGCGAACGGGTGGACCTCGTGGTCATAGAGCTCGGGGAATTGGAGCCGACAAAGGCGATGCTCTCCCGCATGAAGCCGGAAGATTACGGGCTAGGCAAGGTTTTATTGGAAAAAGTAATTGAAAATGAGGATTTAAAAACGTTTTTCGAGTGCTCCAAGAGGTTCACGAGCAAGCTGTTTAATTATACCAGAGTGGGGAGCATAGTTGATGGATTGCCGGGAATTGTTGATTACTACTTGAAGAAGTCAGCCTTAGTAGTGTGGATTGAGAGGGAATACGCATGGGACATCCTAGAAGAGCTGAGGAGACGGGGTATTAAAGCTCTTCACGCAACTATATCGAGTATTGGTGTTACAATTGCACATTCCACCAAATCACCCTAGAAGGGCCAGCTTACTCATCAGAGAAAGACTCGTTGAGTGCTTTAGAAGAAGAATAGTAGTAGAAGAGGGCCTAATAGCACATGGGCGCGGTGAGTGCTTCGACTACCTAATCGGGGAAAAAACACAACCATTCGCTGTAAAGGCGGTAGAAGCCGCTATCGCGTCGCTCATACTGGCGAAGTACCCCGTGATCTCAGTTAACGGCAACACGGCCGCACTTATACCCCGTGAAATCGTTGAACTTGCAAGAGAAGTAAACGCTAAAATAGAGATAAACCTCTTTTACAGGTCGCGTGAAAGGGAAGAAGCAATAGCTATGTGGCTTAGAGAGCACGGCGCCGAAGAAGTGCTCGGCGTAGGCGAAGACGCCTCCGCAACGATACCCGAGTTGTTTAGCGAGAGGAGGCGAGTTAGTCCAAGAGGAATACTAATAGCCGACGTCGTGCTCGTACCGCTAGAAGACGGCGATAGGACTGAAGCATTACGTAAAATGGGTAAAACCGTCATAGCCATAGACTTAAACCCGCTTTCTAGAACTGCCCGTGCCGCCAGCATAACGATAGTTGATAACGTAGTTAGGGCTGTCCCCCTGATGATTGAGAAGGCTAGGGAATTTAAGAGGAAAAAGCGCGAAGAGCTCGAAGAAATAGTTAGTAAATACGATAACAACGCTACACTGCAGGACGCGTTAAAGCACATACTGAATAGGCTCAAGGAGCTCTCGGAATCCAAAATTACATTGAGCTTCCCCCAACTTAACCCCCCACCTCACATAGATTAGATGGGGAATCCCGCGCAATTTCCTATAAACCCGCTACGCGAATCAACGGCTAATACTGTTTTGCACCCCCACCGTACACACTCCATAATACCACATTACTGCACGCTACTCACCAGCTACCATCTCGCCTACCGGCATTTATATTCCCGGACATCGCATTATCCTGTACAAGGGCCCTAATGCTAAGGCTTGGCATCGCGAACGTGTGCATAGAGGTCGAAGCTGGTAACCCGGCAGAACTTTTAAGGGCCTTGGAGTCGAGCTTTACTAGGAGGTATCTGCCTACGGTTAACTTGAATGTGTGTTCTAGTATTGCGGCGAAGGTATACTGGCTCCCTGGAAAGGGTTTTCAGGTTTTATCTGCTACGTTTTCGAGCATGGAACCTGATACGTACGTAGTTCAAGGTGAATACCCGGAGGCTTATGTGAACGAACCACCCGTCTTCTTCCTGGTACAGGTTTTCGCACGTAGCCTCGCAAAGGAGGGCTATATCATGTTAACAGACTCCGTTGCATTAAGACTGAACAACAAGAACGTGCTACTACTAGGCTTTCCCCACACCGGTAAAAGCACGATGTCTTCCATAGCCCTTAGCCTAGGCTATGAGGTGTACTCGACCGAGAACACAGTCGTCAAGGCAAATGATGCAATTTATATAATAACCGGCACACGGGTACTGGTTTTTGATCCCAGAGTGAGAGAGCTCTACGGCGTTACTGTAAAGTCCACTAGTAAGACAAAACACGGCTATGAAGTGGTAGATTTAGATGCATTAATAGGCCATACTCCTCATGACTTACAGGTACCTGTAGACGAGCTGTACGTCATCTACACGTCTTTCAATTCGAGCGGTGTTTCCACGGTACCCGTTAAAGGTAGAAAGATCGACAAACTTCTATGGTATTTCGCTACGAGCCTTATCAAAGGCATGGACTATTACTATCCACAGCCACTAGACATGCCGATGGACAGCGTCGTTGCCAAGACTATTAACGATTTCATGAACACCGCGAGGAGGAGTTATGCTGGTAAATTCTACGAGGTGTTCGGATCGCCACTCGAGGTCTTGAAGGCTATAGCATCCTAGTGTTTACCTAGATTCTCCACGACATAGTCCAAGATAAGTCTTGAAGCTTCGTATTTCAGTAATATGCCTTTCTTGACGATGCCCTTCGAATCGATAATCACAGCATCCAAGAACTCCTTACCGAAGCCTCCCAAGTCGGATAAGACGTTGTTCGCTACTAGCAAATCCGCTCCGTATTCTGCTAGTTTTTCACGCGCTTTCTCGGCGAGCTCCTCGCCACTAGCCGTTTCAGCGGCAAATGCGATCAGTAGGCGCGGTCTCCGCACTACCTGCTTAATGACCTTGGGCGTGGTTTCCAGCTCTAACGTTAGTCGCGGCATCATTCTCGAAGAGACCTTTACACTACTGGAGACGGTAGGCCTATAGTCTGCCGGCGCAGCTGCGAACACCCCTACATCAAACTCTAAGTCGCTGGTTAAGCTCTTCACCGTGCTGGCCATTTCTTCGGTAGACTCCGCGTAGATCTTCTTTACGAGGTAAGGCGCCTCCACGGATAGCTGCCCCTGAACAAGCGTTACCTCTGCCCCTCTGCATGCAGCTTCCCTTGCTACGAGCACTCCCATTAACCCGGAACTCGGATTTGTTATTACCCTAACAGGGTCTATACGCTCCCGTGTCGGGCCAGCTGTGACCAGAACTCTCAGCCCTGCTAGGTCTTTGCCCCTGTTCACGAGTGCATCTATGCAGTGCGATAGATCGGCTAGCGGTGGATATTTCGCCTTATCCTCCTCTATGAGAGGTGGGACTATGAATACACCCTGATCTTGGAGCACTTCTACTGCCTTCTTGTACTGAGGTGAGTTCATTAGCCTAATATTCATCGCCGGAACTACGATTACTCTTTTTCCATCTCCAAGCATCGTTACAGCCGTTAGTGGTAAGAGCTCGTCGAGTACGCCATGGGCTATCTTGCTCATTGTATTTAGAGTTGCTGGGGCTATTACCATCGCATCCCCCCACTTGGCTAGGTCGATGTGCTCTGTCTCGCCAGTCATCTCCGTGTAGGGTTTGTTACCTGTCGCCCAGTAGAAGAGATCAGGGCTCATTAGCTTAGTGGAGAACCTGGTCATAACTACCTTCACAGAAGCTCCCATCCTAATGAGCTTTCTTGCCAAGTCAACTGACCTGTATATAGCAGATGACCCCGTCACTCCTAAAACCAACTTCTTACCTTGAAGCGGCTGGTATACTAGGGCACTGATTTCCTCGCTTAGCGAGGCTTTACCGGGGCTCATATTATATCCCTTACTTGAGTTAATTATATAAGGGTTATTTATGAAGGAGACAGACATTTATACGATATTTGGAGAAGCCTTGAAAAGGCTTTCCTCGAAAGCACCTGGTTACAGGGTTCGCAACGCGACTAGGGATGACCTGGATAAGGTAATAGAGGTAAACTTGACCTCGCTTCCCGAGCACTACCCCAGGCAGTTTTTCGAAGAGCTTCTTGAAAGCTGGGGTAAGGCGTTTTATGTAGCAGAGTCACCCGAGGGCGAAGTGGTAGGGTACATTATGACCCGCGTAGAGCTGAAACCGGGTTTCTTCAAGCACTTCTTAGTAAGAAGCGGCCATGTAGTAAGTATAGCTGTGCTGGAAGATTACAGACGCCACGGACTAGGCTACGCTTTAATGGCATATGCCATGAAAAGTATGCACGATGACTACAGGTGCGGTGAAACCTACTTAGAGGTCAGGGTATCGAATACGCCAGCCATAAGCCTCTACGAGAAGCTCGGCTACAAAAAGGTCAAGGTGGAAAAGGGCTATTACCTAGATGGTGAAGATGCGTACGTTATGGCCAGGAGGCTCCCCTGAGAAAAAGAGGTTTTAAAGAACCATAATCTTGTTAAGCATAGTAGGGACGCGTATGCTCATAGAGCTTAAACACGTTGAAGACGTGATGAGCAAGGCTAATGTTGGCCAGAGAGTATGCATACGTGGCTGGATTTACAGGAGAAGCGTTGTCGGTAAAAAAGCGTTTGTAAGAGTACGTGATTCCACGGGAACCATCCAAGTAGTCGCTGATGCCTCTAGACTTGGAGAGCACCTCATAGACGAGTTGAAGGACATCGGGCTGGAAGCCAGTGTGATAACCTGCGGTGTCGTTAAAGAGTCTGAAAGGGCTCCAGGAGGTTATGAGATAGAAGCAGATTACTTCGTGATTACGGGTTACAGTAGGGACTTTCCAATAAAAGGTGGTGAAGGCGTAGACTACCTACTTGATAACAGGCACCTCTGGATAAGGAGCCCGAAGTACGCGAAGATCTTCAAGATAAAACACACTGTTCTCAAAGCTGGCAGAGAGTACTTTATTGGTAACGGGTGGTGGGAGGTCACTCCACCAATCATAACGGCATCAGCTTGTGAAGGGGGTGCAACCCTCTTTCCAGTAGACTATTTCGGCACGCGCGCTTACCTGAGCCAGAGTGCTCAGCTATACCTTGAGGCATTAATATATGTTCTCGAAAAAGTATTTAGTCTCACTCCGAGTTTTAGAGCCGAGAAGTCGAGGACTCGAAGACACCTCGCAGAGTACTGGCACCTCGAGCCTGAGGCTGCCTGGTACCACATGGACGATATGATGCGAGTCGCGGAAGAGCTTGTAGCGTACATTGTGGAAAAGGTACTCGAGGAGAGGAGAAGTGAGCTTGTCGACTTGAGAAGAGATGTTGAAGCCTTAAAGAAGGCTACTCGAATACCCTATCCGAGAATGAAGTACGACGAAGCAATAGAAATCCTTCAGAAGAAGGGCGTAAACATTAGGTGGGGGGATGATCTGGGCGCCGACGAGGAAAAGGTCCTTACCATGGACTTCGATACACCTTTCTTCATAACTCACTTCCCAAAGGAGATTAAGAGCTTTTACATGAAGGTTGATAGGTCGCAGCCCGATGTCGTTTTAGGCTTTGACCTCCTCGCGCCGGAGGGCTATGGGGAGATCATTGGTGGTGGTGAACGCGAAGACGACTACAATACATTGTATAGGAAAATAGTGGAGCAGGGCATGAACCCGGACGACTACAAGTGGTATCTAGATCTCCGTAAATACGGTAGCGTACCTCATAGTGGATTCGGTCTAGGCATTGAGCGGGTAGTGATGTGGATTGCCAGGCTGGACCACATAAGGGAGACCGTGCCGTTCCCCAGGTTCCGCGAAAGGGCTTATCCTTAAGGGTCACCAGCTTGATTGGAGATGAAATATATAAGGAGCTTTTGAAGGCACACCTTCTCGGCACAGAGGATTTCGTGGCGCCGAGGCTTAGGAATACCTCGCTGTTTGAGTTCATTGTAGCGGTAATGTTAAGCCAGAACACCAGCGACAGGAACGCATTGAAGGCCTATACCAACTTAAAGTCCAAGCTAGGCTCAGTGACACCGAGCAGAGTTCTAGAAGTAGGCGTCGAAGAACTAGCTGATCTTATAAGAATTGCGGGCATGCACTATGAAAGGGCCCGTAGAATAAGGGAGTTAGCAGAGGTCTTCCTGAGAAGAGATGTGGATAATGCTATTAGGCTGTACATTGAGCAAGGAGATGTGAATAGCGCGCGGAAGGAGCTCATGGGTCTTTCAGGCGTAGGATACAAAACAGCTGACGTTGTTTTGTTAATGTACTACGGTGTACCGGTATTCCCTGTGGATACGCACATAGCTCGTATAACCAGGAGGCTCGGTTATGCAAAGTCAGGTAACTATGAAGAAATAAGGAAGTTCTGGATGGAAAATACTAGTCCAAACAATTATCTGAAGCTGCACTTGCTACTAATAGCGCATGGACGTAAAACATGTAAAGCCCGTAAACCCAAGTGCTGGGAGTGCCCTATTAATGGCCTCTGCGGCTTCAACAAAGGCATGGGAATTTGACACGCGGAACGCTGTTGAAGAGGATCGCGAGAGAGGTTCTCGGGGAGGAGTATGCGAAGAAGTTATGGAAAAGAGTGGAATTCGTAGGCGACCTGGCCCTTATTAGAGTCCCCATTGGGCTGGACCCAGCGGAACTGAGGCCGATCGCAGAAGAACTCTTGAATAGGTTCTCTTACGTTAAAAGCGTGTGGGCTGCAATACCCGGTATTGAAGGAGAATACAGGCTGAGGAAGTATGTGTGGCTTGCTGGCGAAGCACGTAGTGAAACAGTATACAAAGAGCATGGTTGCTTGTTTAAGGTTGACGTAACTAAGGTCTATGTATCGCCAAGTTTAAACTACGAGCACATGAGGGTGGCTAGACTAGTAAAACCCGGCGAAGTCGTGGTGAACATGTTCGCTGGCGCAGGGCTTTTCAGCATAATCATAGCAAAACACGCTAAGCCCTTTAAGGTATACAGCATCGATATAAATCCCCACGCGTACAACTACATGGTTGAGAACGTAAAACTAAATAAAGTAGACGGGGTAGTCGTGCCGCTTTTAGGAGACGCCAAAGAACTCGTTGAAGGGCGCTTAAAAAACGCGGCGGATAGGGTTTTAATGCCTTACCCGGAATTGGCACTGGAGTATCTGCCTTATGCCCTCAAGGCGCTTAAGTGCAATAAGGGCTGGGTGCACGTATATCTTCACTCTAAGGTAACTAAAGGCGAGAACTGGAAGGATAGATCGTGGAAAACGGTTGAAGAGAGGTTCAAAGAGCTTGGTGTAGACGACTATGAAATAGCATTAGTCCGGAAGATAAGGAACGTGGGTCCAAGAATACACCAAGTAGTTTTAGATGTACTTATTAAGTGACATATTCAAAGTTGTAATGGGGATTACTGTGCTCAAGTCTAGTAGGTTGCTATCACTTGCACTAATAACGCTCTCACTCTCACTCGCACTCCTCATGAACGCGTTCTCAACAAGCTCGGATACGAGTCTTCCACTTACAGAATGTAGTACGATGTACTTCCTTAACGGCATCGTGGTGTATAATTCTACCATAAGCGAGGACTTGTTTCTTGAAACGCCTACAAACATCTCCCTAGTAGAAGGCTTCGAACAAGTGGTTGAGCACATAGCATACTACAACTTGGAGTTTAATGAATCACTAAAAGCATTCACGTTCAAGGTTGAAGCCGGTAGTCCCTTTGAAGGGTTTTTCATCAGCAAGGTACGATTGTGTAGTAAAGAATTCAGCATGATACGATCGTACTTAATGATGGCTATGTATAACCCTAAATATTCTTATCCCAGCTTCCAAGACTCGATCCCCTCAGAGGTGCGGAAAGACTACATAAGTCCCCCTCATCCCAAAGTAATTGAAGTGGTTGTCCCCGCATACGAGGAGTGGTTTCGCGACAAATTCGGCATGGACATTAAAAACGCCAGTTCGCTGGGACTCGCGGTCACGGCCGCGCGGTTCATATACTCCGAGTACATTAACTACACGGCGAGCGAGGTCCCTAGGAGCATAGAAGACGTGATTGAGGCGCGTAAAGGGGACTGCGATGACATGTCTAGAATACTGGTCGAACTGCTCAATTACTATAACATACCGGCCCTCATGGTCAGCGGATATACGTATATAGATGGCTTCGAATATCGTATGCCGGTGGAAAATGTTACATACATCTTTCTGAATAATGGACCTCACGCTTTTACAATGGCTTACATTCCTGGACTAGGGTGGGTCTCCCTAGACTTTCTGGCTGGATCCCTAATATACTATCCATTCATAGTAGAACAATACACTAGGGAAACAGCTACACCTGGTGAAGAGGTAGTCGAAGAGTTTTTCAACCTGCACAGAGCATTAAATGCTACGCAGGTTATTGCAATACTCTCCGAGAAAGCCGTGGAAGATAGAATTGGTTTTCCTGTAACGCCTGAAAACCTTCGTAGGTACTTTAACGGAGTAATTAGTAGCTTATACACCGTTACCACCCCAATCGAAACTACGCAGACACCCACGTATACCACTCCCATCACGTCCGTCAGCACGGTAACTCAGACAGCACACACAACCGATCAACCGCAACCAATAGTTAACAGTACCGCTCCCACAGGCTTCCAATACACAGAAACCGGGAATGTCAGAAATAACTTACTTAGCAAGGCATGGAGTATCGTAGTGATAATTATCATTACCGGGATTACCGTGGCGGTCTGTTACATGGTGATTAGAAGACGTACGTAGTGCTTTACTTCTTGCGCTTCTCTTTTCTCTCCTCTTTGGCGGGTTCTACTTCGTAGCACCTTACACCGATATCTACGAGTTTCCTGAAAAAGTGGTCTAAGAACCTCACATGTCCACCTTTTTGCCCGACGAACGCGCCATAAGCGTCGCTCTCTACCTTAACTGCCAGGTTCGGTCCAGCGAAGTCCACGTCTACTACGTGCTTGTAGATCCAACTTACGGGGTGTATTGCCCTAATGAAGGGCTTAAAGTCAAGTGTTAATTCTACCCCCCTCAGCTTCATTTCAACGTCTTTTTCAATCGCGCCTATTCTCTCACCACCCTTACCGATGAGTCTGCCAAGGTGCCCCTCCTTGACCACTATTAAAGCATCTGGCGAGTGTTCACCCGTAATATTGTATTTCTTCTTCAAGTCCGTTACGTTTACTACCGTTATCAAGTCGGCATCAGGTGCATGTACTCTAGCTGAAGCAAGAACCTGTTTCTCGACTTCATCGACTACGCGGCTCCTCATCTTAGATTCCAATAGTAGCTTTATACCTCTCCTCGCGCCCGGCCTCACGATGTCTTTTAAGCCTAAGTCTATTACCCTAGTGTTTTCCTCTCCTAGTAAAAGCTCTCTTAGCATCGATGCGACATCTTTACTACCAATACTTCGTTGAAAAATGGGATCTCCCGCGATTATCAGCCTGCTATTCCTACCAAGCCTCGTGATTACTTCAATAGCGCTTTCTACCGGTAGGCTTTGCACGTCATCGAGGAATACAATTGAATCATCAAAAGTTCTACCTTTGAGATAATGCGTGTCCGCAAATAATAGCTGTCCCTTATTTGCCAGTTCTTGGACCTTGCTCATATCTAGGAATCCTGACACTATGTCCTCCACGTACGAAGACACTATCCTGTAGTACATGTCACCGAGATCAGCGGCGGTGAGCTCCTTATTGGTGACGACGTCTATCAGCGGCCTCGTAATGATAAATCTCCTGTACTTACTCGAAAGCACCGCGTCTATGCCGTAAAGTATGCTCATTAAGCTCTTGCCGCATCCTGTAGGGCCGAAGAGCCCGATTATCTCATACTTCCTGTCCGCGAGTACCTTGATAACTTCCTCCTGGTTAGGTGACTGGGGTTGAAGTTTCGCGAACACACTTTCACTACTCATATGCCAATCACCTCTAACTCGCGTTACTCGGGTCAAGCGAAAGCCATAACCATGTGTGAAATATGAAGGGGTTTTTATAAAGGTTACCCAGAATCTGTTCACCTCTAATATCGGTTTATCCTGTAAGTTAATGCCGATTCCGAGGAGCACAGGGCTCTAAAGTAATTTCACTAAGACTAAGATACCTCGAAGGGTGCCAATAGGTATACTACCCTGCCGGGACCTATGGAAAACTCTGCCTTAATGGGCATTTTAGTGGCAAACCGAAGCGTCACAACGTCTGAGACCCTTGCAACGTTGAGGATGTTTATGAGCTTCGCCGTGTCGTATACGGCTTCAGCGGGTTCAGACACCTCTAGCGATATTAGTGCCATTGAACCGATAGTAAATTTTACTTCGAGCTTGCCTGTCCCCGTGGATTTAAACACTATCTCTTCTTGTGTGGCCTTTATCTGCGTGCTACCTCCAATGGTTTCAATATCTTCTATGACTTTTTTAAGTGATTGAGCTAGTATTTTGGCGGTAACGGTGAAATTCAATTCCAGCTCGGGGACCTCGGGTACAGCCACGTCTAAGTTTCTGAATTTAAAGATGCGGCTGACAACCCCGCTCGAACCCACAACGAACTTTATGAAATCCCCTTCAGGCTCTATTGCCAGGTTTTCTCCTTTCTTCAGGTGTCTGAGGACTTTCTTTAAACTGTTTATCGAGACGCCTATGCTAAGCGTCTCCGCGATATCGTAATCTGAAAACATATCTCGAGGCATAAGCACATCTACTAGGGATGACTGGTCCACGTCGAGGGCCCTAACTGTAAGCCCGTCCTGTGAGAACACCAGTGCGACTTCTTCGGCGACATTGCCGATCGTTTCGATAACCTCTTTGAAGAGCTTAGCTTCAGGCAAGACAACGCGCGCCATCGAATCACCTTTCTTAAATCTCTCCGTACTAGATTTAAAACCTATACCATAGCTGTCGGGGAACAGAAATGAGGCAATGAAATCACCTAATAATCTTATATAGGAGCTGAACCCCCACTACCACGGTGCTTCAGCTGTTGCTCTCGAAAACCCAGGCGTGATCGGCTACTTGAGGTACTACTGGGTTAGAAACGGTGAAAGAGGATGCAGAAGCTACAACTACAAGGTAGCCACGTTCAGAAGCTCGATCATTGAGAGAATAGCGTGGAAAACACCGCTCTACGGGTTGAAAGCAGTATACGTAGACCCCAGGGGAACAACCAGTTCACGAGAACACGCGGAAACAATGAAGAAACTGAGATTAGATAAGCACACTGCCAGCGCGTACCTAATCGCATCAAGAGCTCTAAGCACCCCAAAGAAACCTACAAAAACCTAAAGAAAAGAAACAGCTACCAAACCCTTCAAATTCACGCCTAGTAGTGTTTCACCCATTACGAGGTTTTAAGACTCTACATAGTTACATTCCATGCCCTTATTCGCGAACTCTGAGTCCCCTCTAGGGCTAAGTATTCCATTAATGCGCTCAGTAGCGTAGATGATGCATTCAGGGCGTTGAAGGCTCTAGCTTGCTATCTTAATAGGCTTTATTTCAAAGTACTCTATTATTTCGTATTTCTCGGCGAGAAAGTGGGGGAGCTCTCTGATGGACAGTAACAGTACTCCATCATGCGCTCTGACCGTGGGAGTTAGTAGAGTTATTACTAGCGGAACTACGTACTTAGCGTTCTTAGCCATCTTATATTTCGACCTAACGAGCAGGTAATGCTTGATCATCTTACTAACCCTCTCGGAGTGCCTTGTCGCCGCCTCCATCAACCTACTTGGAGATCTCGAGGACCAATGCTTGCAATCTACTGCAATGCTAAAACCTGTGGAGGGTTCTACGGCAAAGACATCTATTTCAAACCGTACAGGGCTAGTTATCCTTAATCCGTGAACTACATCATAGCCTGCCTCACTTAATAAGTTTGACGAAAATACCTCGAAGTCTCTCCAGTCAAGTAGCTCACTGACTTTTCTCAGCTCAACGTTCATACTAAGCAACTTTAAAGCTAGAAGGAGAGGATTTGACGCTACTACTTCCTCTCCTTGAATTCTTATGGCATCGGAGTACCTTTCTAGTATATGGGTTACTACTTCGCCGGAGTAACCGGTTAGACTTAGTAGTTCTCCTAAAAGCATTCTCCTGTACTTTAACATCGTGAGCAAGACTCTTGATTCGGCGTTCATTTAACCATTCGACCCATAAAAGTAATTAGTTAATTAGGTATTAAACTAGGAGTGCCTTTAAACACCGATGGTGTTATACGTGGGCAGTGACTTGGTCAACGCCGTTAGGAACGAGTTACTCCGGGAAGAAATCGTGGATTTTACTGTTAGAGAGGACATGAGCGTGTGTGAGCTTATCGAGGGATATGGTCAATCACACGGTTTCATGGCAGGACACGTTTACAGAGCTAGTAAAGTGCTAGCTGAAATGGCACTAGATCATAACACAATACGCATACTCTCGTTTACGGGAAACGTAGTTTCAACCGGGTTGAGAGGCCTGCTTGCGCAGTTAGTACGTGAAGGTTGGTTTCACGCCGTAATAACGACTTGCGGTGCGATAGACCACGACATTGCTAGAGGCACGGGGCACAAGTACTATAAAGGTGACTGGGTATACGATGACGCAATGCTACACTCTATCAGCATACACAGGCTTGGAAACGTGTTGATACCCGCCGAGAATTACGGGGTCGCCGTTGAAAAATTCGCGAGAAGACTCTTTGAGGAGTTGACCAGAGTTAAGAAGAAGTGGGCAGTCAGTGAAGTGCTCCGTGAGGCTGGGAGGAGAATTGCGGATGAAAAAAGCATCTTAAGGGCTGCCTACGAGCGAGGAATACCTATATACGTTCCCGGGATATATGATGGTGCATTCGGTTCCCAGGTTGTTTTCAACCAGGATGTAATGGGTCTAGAACTAGACCTCGTGGCAGACGAGAAGAACATAATTGAGCTGATCGTGACTTCGAAGAAGGCCGGAGCACTAATTGTAGGTGGAGGTATTAGTAAGCACCACACCATATGGTGGGCTCAACTAAAAGACGGTTTAGACTATGCTGTCTACATTACAACAGCCGTTGAATACGACGGTAGTCTGAGCGGCGCGCATCCAAGAGAGGCCATTAGCTGGAGCAAAATAAAGCCGGGCGCTAAGCACGTTGTAGTCTACGGTGATGCGACTGTAGTGCTACCTCTAGTAGTTGCTGGAGCTAAGTGCATGTCGAGGATGGCAAAGTGATCGAAGTACATGTTGGGATAGATGACGTAGACTCTCTTAAAGGTGGGTGCACAACCCACTTTGCCGTTGAAGTATCGTGGAAGCTGAAAAATAAAAACATAAAGTTCACAGATTACCCTAACCTTGTTAGGCTAAACCCCGCTGTACCCTGGAAAACGCGTGGTAATGGTGCGGTTGCCCTTAGATTACTACTAACCTCTGAAAGCGATATTGAAGACGTTTGGGGGTTCTTAACTAATGAGCTTGAAGAATACACTAGGTGCTTTCCCGATCCGAAGCACCAACCAAGCGCTGTACTACACGTAGGCGAGGTGCCGCGTGAATACGTGTGGCTGGCCCAAAAGGCCCTTCACGATATCGTCCCTCTAGACCTTGCTCTCAGGGCAATTAGTAAACACGAGAATACGAGGTACTACTCCATTACCGGTAAGAGAGGCATTATAGGGGCGCTCTCAGCCGTAGGATACACGATGAAAAACACCGATTATACGTTCGAAGTCGTAGCTTACAGGGAGCGCAGCTACTGGGGTAAACCCAGGCTTGTAGACGAGGAGAGCGTCCGCGATATGGATAGGCTGTACTGTAAAGACACCGTCCTGAATTATGACTACGAGTTTAATAGAGTACTGATAACACCGCGGGGGCCCGACCCCGTTCTTTTCGGTGTCCGCGGGGAATCGCCTGAAACTTTGCTGGAGGCTATAAAAGTACTTCGGGTACATGAACCGGTAGAATACGTGGCTATGTTTAGAACAAATCAGCATACTGACAGCCATATATTTCCGGTCAGTAGCATCTGCGATATTAGGCCATACACATGCATTTCCGCCCGTGGAATAGTGAAAAACAAACCTACGAGGGCTATTGGAGGACACGTGTTTTTTAGGCTCTGCGATCAACATTGCTGCGTAGACGTTGCGGTGTACGAGCCTACTAAGCACTTTAGGAACGTAGTAGAGAAGCTTGAAGCAGGTGACGAAGTGGAGGTACTGGGTTGTGTAAGACCCCCGGGACCAGCTCACGATATTACAGTTAACCTTGAGAAAATTAGAGTTATCAAGCTCGTAACGGTTACAATATACGAAAACCCGAGGTGTCCCCATTGCGGTTCTAGGATGGAGAGTGCAGGTAGAAATAAGGGGTTTAAGTGCCGTAAATGTGGGCACCGGGATCCGGGCGCTAAGAAATTCGCTCTTACGGCAAGAAGGGAGCTTGAAGCGGGCTGGTACCAGCCACCTAAGATAGCTTTTAAACACCTCATGAAACCAATTGAAAGGTTCGGCCGCGAGAAGAAGTCCTTTGCGGGGCCAGTTCTGGAAAACTTTATTGTGAAATCCCCGTGAAACCTATTTTACTTACCCGACTCTTAAATGTACCTGGGTGATTTACGTGTCCAGGGCGTCGAAGCGTGCAAGTGCATTACCTACGAATCCTCATAGAATCCTCATATCTAAGGCCCACGAATTAAGAAGACGGGGCGTTAAGGTCTATGATTACACGGCGGGTCAGCCAGGCCTTCCACCAAGTAAAGAAGCACTAGAATACTTCGTAGAAATGCTTAAAAAGGATCCCTTTAAGCATTTCCGATACATGCCTACGCAGGGGTTACAGGAACTTAGAGAGGCCGTTTCACAAGACTTAAAGCGGTACGGAAACGTGGACGTGCCTGCCGACCAGATACTGATAACCGCCGGTGGGGCAGAGGCCCTTATACTTTCAGTATACACGTTATTAGATGAGGGCGACGCCGTTCTCCTGCTAGATCCCTCTTACAGTGTTTACTGGGACCTCACGAAGTTCGCTGGCTTGAAAATAGAGAGTTGTAAGCAAAGGTACGAAACTGGGTTTAACCCTGACCCCGAGTGCATAAAAGAAAAACTAAGTAGTGGAGTGAAAGCCGTGATGTTCGCCAGCCCGGATAACCCCACATCAAGAATTATCGACCATGAAGTTGCAAAAACCCTTGTCGAAGTTGCACGCGAAAAGAAGGCATGGGTGATCTACGATGTTGCTTACAAGCACATAGTGTATGAGGGAGAGCACATATGGATTGAGAGGTTCGATCCAGCGCTTGAGAACACCGTAGTATGCGGCTCTTTCAGCAAAGACATAGCAATACCTGGAGGCAGACTAGGCTATATTTATGGGCCTAAAGACGTGATACCGGACCTCGTTAAGTTGAAGGGGGTCTTCGGTATCGTTGCACCGGTACCAATGCAATGGCTCGCATACTACTATCTTGTAGGAGGCTTCAAGGAAAAATACCTGAGCGAGGTCATTCCAGTATACAAGAGAAGGCGTGATGTAGCCTACGAGTCGTTCAAAAAGCTATTTCCCGAGGCGAGGCTACACAAGCCCGTTGCAAGCATGTACCTCTTCCCTGACGTAACACCGTACCTCGGCAAGCTTAAGTGGAACGATTTGGAGTTCGCCATGCAACTAGCAGAGTCTAAGGGTACCGTGATGTTACCGGGATCAATATTCGGAGAAGCTGGTTCAGGGCACCTTAGAATAACCTTCGTGACAATGAACGAGGAAGACCTGGTCGAGGGATTTGTATTAATGCGTGAGTTCCTCGAGGAAAGGGGGGTCATTTAGCTGGATAAGTTAGCTTTTTTGAACGTGTACCACCCGGCGACCACCGGTAGAAGTATCCACAGCGTAACTGACAGCGCTACTGCCCACGGTTGAACAACGCTTTCGATTACCCTCAAGGCGTCACCGTAAAGGTTTATGTTATAATACCTGGTCACGTAGAATTCTATAAAGTCTTGTACTCCGAATGGCGTGAAATACCTCGTTAGGTACTGTAATTTCATCATTTCCTTGTATACCTCGGGCCCGTACATGTCTTTACTCGTTAGAACCACGAGTACTGAGGCTATTACTGATAGTATAATTGTGAAAAGTATGAATAAGAATATGGCAAAGGCCAAGTACCCTGCACCTCTCGTGATAGTTGATACGAAGTAACACAGGCTGTAGAAAGCTACGAGCGACAGTACTATGCCGCTGTACATCAGTAAGTTCACGTAAGGTTCAATGAACACTTCTAGCAACAGCCATAACGTAGTAATTAGTACGGTGTAAAATATGGTAGATGCCACGACAGCTACTAGAACGCCTGCAACAAACCTCGTGACGTAGAGATCAAATCTGGTTATGGGCCTCGCAACTACGAACTCTAAGGCGCCTTGGCTTCTAGGTTTCGCGATGTAAATGTATACCAAGTATAGCATCACGATAGGGAAAAACCCGTTAAACAGGCTTAACCCCGCTCCGCCGAGCAGAACGTTTATCACTGCAATCGACCTCTGATTGACCCCGACAATTTCGGTCGGGTGGGCTGACACTACAGCGTAGTATTTTACGCCTTTACCCGTTTCACCTATGACGAGCAGATCCACGAATGTAACGTTCCTGTTCCTGAGGCTTGATCCGGCCGCAAACACGCCCTGATCTAAGGTGGCAATTTTCCTGTACCCGGCCCCTTCAATGTCTACCGGTAATACCTGGGAGGCAGGGCCCGAAGAGCCCTGCTCACGCATGTACAGGTCTAATTTTAACTCGGGTTCCGCAGGAACCAGTACCGAGCCCACTACCGTTATGTTAACGCCCTCTCTATATATGGCATTTATTAGTAGAATTCCGTGGCTATAGGGTTCGCGCCCCGGCTCAGGTTCAGTCTCTAGACCCGTTTCCGTTATTTTATGGATCGCGTACGGCATGTACTGGTCGCTTATTACCGCGAAGATGAGCGTTCTGTTTTCTATTCGGCCGATGAACGTGGGCGCAACATTACTAATATAACCGTAAGGTGTGCTTAGCGAGAAACGGCATACGCATTGGTAGCCTACCGGAAGCTCATGCGGTATTGATTCAACCCGCTTCTTCTCCTTGAACTCTCCCCTGAACGCTATTGTTTCTCGGAGGATCTGCCCCTTAGCCGCCTCAACCGGTTCAGTGGCATTGTAACAGTAGATATCAAAGGAGAGAGTGCCACTCATGTCTCTAAGTGCCATGTCGTAAACACGGCCCTCGCTACTTAGGGTCTTGGTGCCCGTATCCACGGTTATCAAGATCACGTACTTTCCCTCAACTAGAGGTGTTGCCCCGAGCGTGGAGGATACTAAGTACGCTAATCCAACACCGCTAACCGTAAACAATACTAGTACGAGTATTACCGAGCGTCTCAGAAGTCCTCGTTTAAAGTCGTATAGTACCGGGCTGAACTTCACTAGCATTTCCCCTCTACCTCTTTTATCAGGTTGAAGAAGAAGTCTTCAAGACTTCTCTCTTCGCGCTTAACCTCATATACCTTTACACCGTGTTTGACCAATTCCGTGGTTATGTCGCCTATATCGCTTGATATGTTTCTTAGAAGTACTTTTTGCCCTCCTATGACGTTTAACTCGCCATACTTCTTCAGCAGCTTCAGGACGCTCTCATCGGTACTACTGAGTACCAGCTCGAGAGCCGAGCCAGCTCTATATTTTATTTCGTCCATAGTATACTCGCCAACGATCCTACCCCTATGTACGAACACCACTCTATCGGCGATACCTTCCACCTCGCTGAGGATGTGTGAGGAGAATAGAACTGCTTTTCCCCTTCTTCTGAACTCCAAAGTTAATTCCCTAAAGAAGGCTATGCCTTTGGGGTCTAGCCCGTTTAAAACCTCGTCGAATACGAAGTTGGGTGGATCGTTGATCATCGATACTGCCAGCGCGAATCTCTTCTTCATGCCCTGCGAATAGGCTGAAAGCTTCATGTTGAGGGATTCCCCGAGCCCGAATTTCTCCAGTAGCTCCTTTCCTAGTTTTAGTGCTTCAGGACGTGATAATCCGTAATAACCGGCAAGGTAAACAAAGTAATCCAGCGCTCTGAACTCCGTTTCAAAAATTGGTAATTCGGGGACCCAGCCTATTCGCCAAGAGGCTTTTTTCTTTTCCCTGGTTATAGATAGCCCGTCTATTAAGACATCGCCACTACTTGGCGGTAACACGCCAACAACTATTCTAATAGTCGTCGTCTTACCGGCACCATTTAACCCGACATAACCAACAACCTCGCTATTGCGCACGGAGAATGACACATCATCTATTGCTTTAAACCTACCGAAAAACCTTGAGACGCCTTGAATTTCAATTGTCAAGTTATAGCACCTTGAGCATATTTTACACCCGCATGCACTTATATATGAATTAAGTAGTGTGACAAGCGGTGTTTCCCATGGTCGAGATAGTGGACTTGACGCTGAGAGATGCTCACCAATCTCTAATAGCAACTAGGCTTAGAACCGAAGACATGATCCCAATATTAGATAAGATCGATCAATCTGGCTTCTACGCCATTGAGATGTGGGGCGGGGCGACGTTCGATGTCATGGTGAGGTTCTTGAAGGAGGACCCGTGGGAAAGGCTGAAGATAGTACGTGAAAGAGTCAGGAGAACTAAGCTATTGATGCTCCTGCGTGGACAGAACCTTGTGGGTTATAGGCACTATCCCGACGACTTGGTGGAGAAGTTCGTGGAACTTTCCTACAATAATGGTATAGACATTTTCAGAATCTTCGACGCGCTAAACGATGTAAGAAACATGAAGACGTCCATTAAAAAGGCGAAATCCCTTGGTGCAGTAGTGCAAGGAACAATAACGTACACCGTGAGCCCTATACACACCATTGAGCACTACTTAAAGGTCGCCGAGGAGTTGGTAGCTCTCGAGGTGGATCACTTGGTCATAAAAGACATGGCGGGCATCTTGGACCCCTATACGTGTTATAACCTAGTAAAGGCCCTCAAAGAGGCCTTTAAGGTGACAGTTGACGTTCATTCACACTTCACTGGAGGATTGGCTGTTGCGAACTACGTCAAGGCCGTTGAAGCCGGCGTAGACATAATCGACACTGCTATTAGCCCACTGGCGTTTGGAACCGGTCACCCGAGTATTCAAACAATGTACTATGCTCTACCCGAAGAGAAAAAACCAAGAGTTAACATGAAGGTTATACGCGAAATAAGCGAGTACCTGAATAAAGTGCTATTTACGAAGTACAAGGACTTGCTCGACGTGAAGGTCTTCATGCCCGACCCTAACGTATTAGAGCACCAAATACCTGGCGGAATGATTTCAAACTTCCTCACGCAATTAAAGCAACTAGGTGCTGAGGACAAGTTACCCGAGGTTCTAGAAGAAGTTAAGCGCATACGCGAGGACCTCGGATGGCCTCCGCTAGTAACGCCTACATCGCAAATAGTTGGCGCGCAGGCGGTACTAAATGTTCTTCACGGAAGATACCAAGTCGTAGCGAAGGAGACCTACAACTACGTGAAGGGGTTCTATGGCCGGCCACCAGCCCCTGTAAATGAGGAGGTCGTAAAGCTTGTATTAAAAGGCGAGAAGCCCATTGAAGCTAGACCGGCTGACCTCCTCGAGCCGCTTTATGAAAAATGTAAACGAGAAGTCGTAGAGAAAGGTTTCTACATGAAGGAGGAGGACGTGCTAACGTACTGCTTATTTCCAGACGTGTCGTTAGAGTTCTTCAAGTCACGCGTGCAAATAGCAGTGCCGAGCAGTAAACGTGAAAGGGATCTATGGGATGAGGTGCTGGGCTACTAATAATACCAGCTACTAGTCGCAACAGCTATTTTTAATTGCCTATTACCAGTAAACGGCATCCAGAGATTCTAGGATGCTAGGTGGGGATTTCGGATTAAAAGTACAAAGCGTAATGAATTCGCACCTTACCCTACCTAAGTCCCGACTTCAAACAGTCCACCGCGTAGGCCACTAGTGCCGAGATCTCTATAACATCGAATAGCCTTCTTGCAGAGTCTACTACAAACTTCACAGTATACGCGTCTAGCCGTTCAGCTATGTCACAGTCCTCGAGGAGGTCGGCTACGAGAGAGTCCCTCAGCACTAGTTCTACCCTATACGGCTTATTCAGCGTGAAGGTCTGGACCCTTCCGCTTTTAATTCTTTCACAGGCTTCTTTAATGCCGCCTCGTAGTAGCTGTTCTATTTTCTCGAGGCTGGGGTATACCGCTGCGTATCTCGAAATGCCCCTCTTTAACGGTACGAAAACAACCCAGGGGGTATAGGCTTCTACGTCCCTATTTAAGTGCTCATCACCTGCCAGCAGGGCCACAGGGACCCCCACTTCACCGGCGTAAAGGGAATTTACGAGAAACTCGCTGACCTTAACACCGTTCACCCTTACCTCGGAAAACGCCTTGCCACTAAATGTATGTTCTAGCACTCCGCGCGGTGTTCCGGCCGCTGCGTGATAGCCGATAAAGAACACTGCTGTAAAGTCCTTTGAGAGCCCAGAGATCATGCTGAATGGTCTTGGATACCCCTGCACGATCTGGGCTCTACCATCTAGTTCGAGGTAGTCTATGTTTGTCATCAGGCCATGGCTATCTGCAACGTGTATTTCTTCAAACCCCTGCTTGTAAAGCTCATCCACTACGATGTTCGTTAACTTCGTTGCGATCTTCGATGCCCTCGAAAACTGGCTACTCCAAGGGCTCAGCATAGTTCCGGAGACCACTCCGGGCAGACCTTCCAGGTCCACCGAAACATATGCTCTCATGCAAATCACCACTAAGATATACTGTGTCACGGTAAAATAAGCAAGCGAGTGACTAAAGCTAAAAGCTACTGCTAATTACTATTACCCACGCTTTTCATATCTTACCAGGGTAATACGTATGAGTGAGCTTGAAATAGAGCACGGTAAGATTCTCGCCGCGCGCGAGGCGTGTAAGCTTGTGGAAGGACTTGGAGTGGTTAAGGTGTTAGGGCTGGGGACGGGCTCTACCGTTAGAAAATTCATAGATACGTGTTTACACCTGTTAAGGAACACGAAGCTAGTTGCGTCCTCCTCCGATACAGTGCTTTACGCGAAATCGCTCGGCTTGAACGTGCTAGACCTCTTATCAGTGAATAGTGTTGACGTGTACATAGATGGAGCTGATGAAGTGAGCGGTAAGCTCGATCTAGTTAAAGGTAGAGGGGCTGCCTTGTTCAGGGAGAAGACGATAGCGTATCTTTCCCAAACAAGGATATACGTTGTCGACTACACCAAATACACGGGGCTAGATTACCTCTACGTAAAGCCCATACCCATAGAAGTCGTTCCTGCCGCGCTCAACTACGTATTAAAGACCGTGAGCAGGATGGGGCTCTTCGAGCCCTTAGTTAGGAAATGCGCTGGCAAGGAAGGGCCCGTTATTACTGACAATAACAACTACTTAGTCGACTTAAAGCCATTACAGCCTATAGTAGACCCTAGCAGAGTGCACTACGAACTTAAGAGAGTTCATGGCGTAGTGGAATCAGGAATTTTCCCATCGGAAGAATTAGTAGATGTGGTCGTAGTTGGTTATGCAGATAGAGCGTGCATCCTTAGAAAGGACGCTGGTGATGTTAAAAGCGCTTAAGTGCAGTCACTACCTATTATTAGGTTATTTAGGTATTATAGGTCCGAGGGCCTATGCCGTGAGACGGGTAACGCATGTGCTCTTCGCCACGGCACTGGTATCTGTAAGCGGGCTCTGGGAGGCAGACCTATTTGCTTTTTATACCCTCATAGCTATGCTCTCGTCCATAGTACCAGACGTAGACTTGAAGTATATGCATCGCAAGCTCCTGCACAATCTCTTCGTGCCGACACTGGTAGCGGTATCAATCTACTACTCCTTTATGTGGCTAGGTGTCAACGCATACCACCTAATATTATCATTCACGTCCGGGTGGCTTAGTCACATACTTTTAGACATGATTACCGTTAAAGGAGTTCACCCGTTTTACCCGTTGGTAAACAAGAGGGTCGCTTTAAAAATCTGTAAAAGCGATGGCTTGCTCTGCAACGCGCTATTGTCTGGGGCGTCCTTAATCGTGATCATCTATAGCATCAAGACCCTCGTTACCGGCTAGCTCTTTTCTTCGCTGAAGCTCTAAATGCTAAGAATCCCAGTAACGCCGAGATCGCTATTACTGATACTAGCCCGCTGGCTAAGTACAGCTGTGCGGTGTTCATGAGGTTTTCTGCATTCTTATGTAGTGCCTCTACTTCGAGTAACTTCACCTGGAGAACTTCCCTATCCCCTTCGCAAGTTGCTAGCTTGTTTTGAGTATCGGTTAGAGTGGTGTTGAGCTCGCTGATCGTACTATTTAGAGATGCCACTTGGTTCTTTAAATCACTTACCTGTATACTTAGTTGAAGCATTTCATCGTGCCTTAGTGGTAGTGCGTTGCTGTATGAAAGCAGTATTCCAACGAACTGCGACATCGTTAAGTCTACGCCTGGAAGTTCTACGCTAATGGCCTTCTTGCTTGCGAAGACGACATTCGCTTCTTCCTCATTTACGGCTAAGAATACTGCAAGGTAATTTGGTTTTCTAGGATCCGCCATGGCCGTGAGCATCGAGACCATGAGGTCGTATACATGGGTTTCATAGCCTACGAGAGACTCCTTATTAAGTAACTCCCTCGCAATCGCGATGTGGGGTACATAGAGCATATACGTGGTGCTCCCAGTATCCATTATAGCCCTTGCTAAGTACATTTGCGAGGTTGTTGCCGTGATGTTAAGCCACCATTCAAGTGCTTCGCCTGTTACATCTTTAGCTACGTCCTTGTACCTGGCTATGAGGTACCAATGCGAGGTCACGCCTTCAATTTTACTTATTCCAGGCGAGGTGTAGTTCGCGGTCTTAAGCGCTCCCGGGAAGAACAGCTTAATAGTGTTCTCGCTAATGTTCACCAAGTAAAAAGAAATATAGTACTCCCCTGCCCTACTCTCGGGCTTTGTAACGTTGACTGCACGCGGACCCAAGTACTTACTTGTAGTTACGTTGAACGAGGTTAACGATATATTGAAGTCTTCCAGTGTGACTTCTAATCGCACATCTGTGAGGCTTGTCTTGATAGTCGTGCCCAGCTCCTCCCAGTAGCTGGTACCGTTAATTGGTACTTCTATTATGGCTGGAGCTAAGTGTGACTGCTGAATGCTAAAAACCGGGTTTATCGCCGATGCGTGGTTGTGTGGGTCGACCAGGGGTATGTCCACTAATGTCGCATTACTCCATAAGGCGCGTATTCTCTCCTGATCGGCTTCACTGGTATACAGCAGGATATTCTTTTCCTCGGGTCTCTTCCCGGTCAAAACCCAGTAGAAGTAGTAGTCGGGACTCGCATCTATGTCTAGGTGGAGCTTCACAGTGGTAGAGTTCAATTCATACCTGCTGGTAATGTTGGCTATTTTCTCGGGGTCGGCGTACGGCACGTAGAACACGAATAAGTAACTGTAGCTGCTTTCATGTGCCCCGAGAGCCGGGTTAGCGTGTAAGATCGAGGCCACCAATAGTGTGACCCACAATACAGCTATCGTTTTTTCCAGCAACTTCTTCACCACGCCACCTTCAACTTGGAGTATAAGCCTATGTATATTAATAAGGCGTGTTTAAATAATATGCTCTAAAATATGGGTGCCACTTGAAAATGGCATTTACGCGGCTCACGGGTTCAGAGCTTTTCTTTAGTGTTCTCGATAGATTGGCCAAAGCCGCTCTCACACATAGTAGGGATGCTTTTACCGGCGATCTTCTCGAAATACTTGAAAAAGTGCTGGCTGAACGGCCTGCCTCCATGGCCACGATTAATGCACTCAGAGAGATATCAACGTATTTTCTCGAGAACGGCGTGGACGGGTTGGCCGAGTACATAGGTAAAGTGAGGTCTAATTACGATGCCGCACTATGGAAGTCCGCTGAAGTCGCATCACGTAGAGTTGAGAGCGGCGATAGGATATTCACAAACAGCAATAGTCTAGCCGTTAGGAGGCTCCTCAAGGTGCTACGTGACCAGAACAAGGACATAGCAGTATACGTCTCGGAGTCGAGGCCCGGGAACGAAGGCGTCTTAATAGCAGAGTACGCTGAAAGCCTAGGTTTCAATGTTTATTTAATGGTGGATTCCGCTGTAAGGTTCTTCGTAAAAGACATAGATAAAGTGTTCGTGGGCGCGGAGGCTATTTCCGCTAATGGAGCTGTAGTATCTAAAGTTGGAACAAGCCTGGTAGCCCTAGTGGCCAAGGAGGCGCGGAAACGCGTTTTCGTAGTAGCACCTACTATGAAATTTAGCTACGAGACCATTCACGGCGAACTACTCAAGATCCCTGAAGGTGGGATAGAGCTCATCACCGATATCGAGAAGGATCGCGAGCTTCCTCGAGGCTTTACAGCCAGGGTACCCCTCTACGATGTAACTCCAGCCGAGTACGTGGATGCCGTGGCAACGGAGTACGGTCTCGTGGCCCCTCAGGCTATTCCAATGCTTTTAAGAACTCTATATGGCACCTACCCGCCTACCGTTGCTTCGTTAAATGATGTACTCGTAAGACTTAAAGGCGGATCGTGCTCGAGGTGATTGGAATTGGGAATTCCTTTGAGAACTCTACAAATAGCAGACGATATTAAGACGATGAAAATACGCGGTGCCGGTAAGATCGCCAGGGCCGCTGCCGAGGCCGTTAAGATAGCCGCCATGGAGTATAGCGGCGTTCAACGCCTAGATGAGTTTAAGAAGTACATGATAAACGTCGCGAAGATACTGTTATCCACGAGACCCTCTGCTGTAAGCTTACCTAATGCCTTAACGTACGTTCTTAAAGCGCTACGCGGTGCTGGAGGCTTTTCTGAGGCAAGGGACTCCGTAGTGCTGGCCGCTGATGAGTTCATAAAGAACTCCCTAGAGGCCATTGCAAGAATTAGTGAAATGGGTGCTAGAAGAATTAAAGAGGGCTCGATCATACTGACGCACTGCCACAGCACAGCCGCTGTGGAGGTCATAGCTGGTGCCTATAGGGAAGGTAGGGTTCTTAGAGTTTACAGTACTGAAACGAGGCCTTTTATGCAGGGTAGAATAACGGCTTTACACCTGCTCAAGTACGGGGTTCCGATAGTCCAAATACCGGATAGCGCCGTAAGGTACGTTATGCACGAAGTGGATTACGTCATCGTGGGGGCCGACACCATTACGAGCAACGGAGCGGTGGTGAACAAGATCGGCACTAGCCAGGTAGCACTCGCAGCTAAGGAGGCGAGGGTCAGAGTTTACGTTACGGCGGAGTCTTATAAGTTTTCACCCATGACGCTTGTAGGTGAACCCGTTAAAATAGAATTCAGAAGCCCCGAGGAAATAGTTCCTAAAGAGTGGCTTGAAAAGCACCCTCGGATCAAGGTATTGAATCCCGTATTTGACGTCACGCCACCAGAGTACGTTGATGTTATCGTAACGGAGTACGGAGTCATACCGCCACCAGTAGCTGTACTAATATTAACTGATAAGCTCGGCTGGAAACTTGATAGTATAAGATACTCTGAAGACATTCTTGAAAATGTAGAAAAGCTTGTTGAGTAGGGTACTATGACATCTATTTTTAGGAGGCGGAAAATCAGCCCGGAGGAGATGAGAAGCGAAATTATTAGGCTAATAGATGAAAGCAGGGAGGTTATTTACAAAATTGCGTTTTACTCTCAACCAGAAGTCCAAGAGGTCCTTGAACGGGTATCAAGGCGCTGGGAAGAGTCCGGTTACCAAGGTAGACCCATAGATTACGCCAACGTGGAGGAGTTGGAAATGCTGTACAAGATAGCGCGGAGAATAGTTAGCTATAGCCCAGAAGAGCTATGGAGCATATACGGGCGTGAATACCTACCAACCGCGTGAACTCTATATATATAACTTCGCGGCAGTGTATACTACCTGTGAGGAGTGGTGTATACATGACGTCTCACGAGGACGTGAAGAGAAAGGTTTTAGAGGTCCTTGAAACAGTCATAGACCCGGAAATCGGGATAGACGTGTACAACCTCGGCTTAATATATGATGTCCAAGTCGTGGACGAGAAGCACGTGAAGATCTCAATGGGCCTTACCACGATGTTCTGCCCTCTAGCACCAATAATTCCCTTAATGATAATTGATCAGCTCAAAGAGAGGCTCGGGATAGACGCAGACATAGACCTCGTATATGATCCCCCCTGGACGCCTTTACGCATGACCGATAAGGGTAGAGCAATGTTCAAGGAGAGATTCGGCTACGACATCGTGGAAATGTATTCCCACACCACTAAAACGGAGAGAGAATAGCAACGCGGCTGAACACATAAAGTTTTATTTGCTCCATTCACCGTCCCGTTTCTAGGTAGGGTGTGCGACGTGAGCTGGAGCATATTGACGTTGCTTAGGGAAAACCCCGAGTTACTCAAAGAACACGTCAAGAAGCGTTTCATGGACCCAAACATCGTTGATAGGGCTTATAAGCTGGACGTTGAATGGCGCCGTCTCTTAACAGTTGTACAAGAACTTAGGCATAGGCACAACGTTATTAGTCGAGAAATCCCTAAGCTACCGGAGCCGGAAAGGCAGAAGAGGGTTGAAGAAGCCAAAAAGCTTCTCGAAGAGCTTGGAAAGCTCGAAGAAAGGCTTAAGTACCTAGAAGCCGAGAGGGAAGAGGCGCTATTAAGCCTGCCTAATATAGTCCATGAAAGCGTCCCCATAGGGCCCGACGATTCCTACAACGTGCCGATAAGATTTCACGGCGTGCCCAAGGTTTGGATAGGCTACGTTGAAAACTTTAAACAGCAGACCGAGAAGTACGGATTCAAGGTAGACTACGAGATCATAGAGTGGAGACCTATTGGTCACGCCGATATGTTGGAGAGTGTGCTTAGACTAGGAGATACCCTTAAAGCAGGCGAAGTTTCCGGTAGCCGTTTCTACTACCTCTTCGACGACGTGGTCTTCTTGGACCTGGCCTTGCTGATGTATGCCATAGACTTCTTGACGAGTAAAGGTTACAGGCTGATACTGCCACCATACATGCTACGGCACAAAATAATGATGGGGGTAATAGACTTAAAGACATTTGAAGACGCCATCTACAAGATCGAGGGCGAAGACCTATACCTAATAGCGACCGCCGAGCACTCCCTTGCCGCTCTACACGCATTCGAAGACATTCCCGAAGAAAGACTCCCCTTGAGGTATGCAGGCATTTCACCGTGCTTCAGGAAAGAAGCGGGTGCCGGTTCTAGGGACCTCAAGGGCATATTCAGAGTTCACCAATTCCATAAAGTTGAGCAGTACGTGTACGCTAAGCCCGAAGAAAGCTGGGACCTGATGGAGGAGCTCATATCTAATGCGGAAGAGCTATTCAAGGGGCTTGAACTACCGTACAGAGTTGTGAACATCGCGAGTGGCGATCTCGGCGCTCCAGCTGCCAAGAAATACGACCTAGAAGTCTGGATGCCAGCTCAAGGTCTGTACAGGGAAATGGTTAGTTGCAGTAACACTACTGACTGGCAGAGCTACAGGCTAAGAATAAGGCTCATTAGGAGGAAGGGCATGGTGAAGGAGTACGTCCACACACTTAACAGTACGGCTATAGCAAGCACCAGGACAATAACTGCTTTACTTGAAAACCTTCAGAACGAGGACGGCACCATTAACGTACCCCGAGTCCTTAGGAAGTACCTCGAGGTATTCAGCAAGGCACCGAGAGACTACATACACCCTGTTCAGAAGGAGAAAATTTACAAATAATCCCCATAATATTCGAGCTTACTCGAGAGCCGCCCTTCCCGGCGTTTCTAAGCGACGAGCCACTTTTCGCTGCGACTTTGGAGAGGATGCTTAGGAGATTACTTTTCTAGGTGGAGGCCCAAGTCGTTAGGCTTGAACGTTGCTCTATGAGCCCGTGAAAATAAAAGCTTTAGGCCTTCGAAAAGCCTGACTTCTAAGACTTAGAGCCGGCTCCGCGGCTGGGGCTTAAAAAGATTAAGATCCTATTAGCGTTTTAGCGTTATGGGCCTCTAGAAGGCCCGAGAAGTTGTTTAAGACCCGGTAATTCTCGCGCCGCAGTTGGTAGGAAGGTGTATTAGAGCTGAAACCTCAAGCTTGCTTTACCGACTCAACTGTTCCGGGATACTGATCTCGGGGATGGCTTCCAGAGTAGGGGCTACTGAGGTCTCGTTCACAGGCGGCTTTACCTGTTCTCCCGCCCATGTCAAGCGGTTTTACATGAGCAAAACCTTGATCTCGAGGATTTATTAGGGTTTCCTTGGAATAGATATCCGAAGGTGACATATGTGGCTAGTAGACCATTAACAGCACTCCTGACACTATCACTCTTAGCTCTGGCCATCGTCCCATTAGTGGGGGTAGTAGACGCTGTAGATGAGGCGATACCGGTAAGTAAATGTATGGAGATAGTTGAGAGCGGCTACTACAAGCTTGTGGCAAATCTCTCAGGGCTTTCCGAGAATGAGTGGTTCTGCGTAAAGGTGTCCGCGGATAATGTGATACTCGATGGAGGTGAGTTCTCAATAACTGGAGGTCCAGGCCATGATATCTCAGGTACCGGCATCATGGTCACCGGTAGTAACGTTGTTGTCAAGAACTTCGGTTTGATCAGCGGTTACGCTCTAGGAATTCGCGTAGAGGAGTCAAGCGAAATCACCGTAGCCAGCAACACCGTTTCGGGCGGCAACACAGAGATCCTGATCAGCGTATCGACGAACGTAAGCGTAGTTGACAACACGCTCCTAGGCGCAGAGACCACGGCAATGGAAATAAATGTTGGATACTCAAGCGGGATCACCATAGCTGGTAACATGATCTCGGGTGGCGGAGCAGGAGTGTTCATTGATAAGTCAAGTGGAGTCGTAGTAACCGGTAACACGATCTCGAGGACCTTAGCTGCCGGGATTAGCATGTACGAATCCGTAAACAATATTCTGTCTGAAAACAGGATCTCGGGTGGCGGGATTCACGGCCTGAGGATCGAGTCATCCAACAACAACACAATAGCTAACAACGTAGTTTCAGACGCTGCTATAGGAATCTACATAGGCTCATCTGAGGGTAATCATATATACAACAACCTCTTCAACAACCTGATCAACGCCATGGTGTCTGCCTCATCAAACGCGTGGAACACTACCCTCAAGCGGGGTACAAATATCGTGGGAGGTAACTGGCTCGGAGGTAATGCATGGCTTAATCCGCAGGGAGAAGGGTATTCTCAGACCTGCAGAGACTTAACAGAACCCTATGGAGTATGCGATGAGCCCTACATGATCGGGGAGAACAACGTCGACTACTTACCACTTGCAGTAACATCAACAGCCACGCCCATACCCACATTAACCCCTACAGTAACCATGATAACGCCTACACCTATTACCCTGCCTACATCTATACCCACTTCTACCATCACACTAACGACATCTATTCCTCCGCAAACTCCCACCTCTATCACCATATCCACTCTCCCACCTACCCCCACACCTACTCCCACGCCAACGGCACCTACCGCGACCTTAGCCCCGGCTGAAAAGCCCTCTATACCCGTATTTGAGGTAGTTCTGGGGGTCATGGCGGTAGCCATATTGACGGCGGCGGCTTACATAGTGAAGAGAAGGAAGTGAAGAGGGCTCGGCCGGCTTAAACATTTTTATTAACGCCTTTGGGTCGATACCGAAGAGGAGGCGCTAAGCTACTATCCGGCAAGCCCTAACCACCCTGGAGCGGGTCCGAGCACCTTGAGGGCTGTTTTCTTCTTGATGGGGGCCATGTGCCGTTTGGCTCGACAGCCACTATGAATCCACGCGGGTACCTAGATCTGCGTGGACGAGGTAGAAGTCCCTGGACATAGAATGAACGAAAACGAATATCCAGGGACAAACAGTCTCGGGACCGCCACCAGCTTGATCATCTCAGGGCCCTGCGAACTGCTTTCTCGGAGGTACTGAGTTTAACTGAGCTTAGAGTTTTCTTTTAATCTTTGCATGTTCTTCTTATTACTACATCTATGGTCTCTGCGAAAACATCCCTGCATTGGAGGGGGTGACGACTCTCCTACCCGGCGAAGTAGGGTACACTTTGCCGGTGACTCGGTGGTATCCCTTATTCGGGTTGCTTTACACAAGTCCGTTTCGGTGGCTAGGAGGGCCACAAATGAGTATCCAGTGCTTCGAGGTATTGTAAGGACCGTGTCTTTTAAACTATCTTTACATGAATTTCCTAACGGGATTTCCGTTGAACGTCACCAAGGTAATCGTGGAGGTTCAGCTGGATTTCAGCGATGAAAGCGATAAAGCTCTTAGGGCGCTTTTCAGCATAGCCGAGGAGCTTCTGGACAACTACGGTTTGTGGGTTGAGATAATACCTATACACCTTTGGTTCACGGACCCCCTTGAAGCGGAGGTATCAGACCTCCCCAGGATCTTCATTAACGGAAAGCTTAGATTTATAGGAAGGGCCCCTCGCAGAGGGGAGCTTATCGATGCGATACTAGAGCATGCTGGGCTACCGCCTAAACCAGGTGAGAGCACCTACAGCACTATTCCCACCAAGATAAACTTCGACGGCGGGTTACCCGAGGTCGCCTTAGTTAACGACGATGGAGGTATTAAATAGTTAATAGTTATAAGGGTCTTAGCCATAGAATAATTGGCCGAGCACCCCCACTGCTCGCTAATCTGACATAACGTAGCGGTCCGGCGTACTTTTGATGACTCTAGTAAACGAGCGAGCTTACGAATTCCAGTAAACAGTTAAGCTGATGAGTGGAAAGGTATTGCGGTGTGGAAGGCTGAGCGGTGGTGGTGCAATGAGGCACGTCTCGTCTTAAGCCATGCTGTTGTATATTCGTGTGCTTTAAATACAGAGCCTTCCTCATCGTGCTTCTCGACGTAGGTGTACGTGTAAACGGAGAGGAAGTAGTCGCCTGCACCAGTCTTATCGCTGGCAGCGTAGTAATCCTCTAGTTCATATACTTTGGATCCGTGTTTTGTGACCACCATGACCTTCTTGGGCCTGATCGTCACTAATAGTACACCGCGCAGTTTTTTCGAAATCTTGTGGACGGCGTCGGGAATACTCAGGCCACCTGCCAGCGCAGTGAACTCTTCGAGGTCTGCGTGCACGATGTCGGCGAGCTGGATCGCCAACATGGCATTGTCCGTGTACTCTAAGACAACACTACCACCTGCTAGCTTTCTTAAAAATCCCTGCAAATCCACGGCTAGTAGTGGAGACTTCTGCCTAACAGTTTTGAGCAGGCTCGCATCAACCTCTCCCAGTACCGGGTTTACGATAGAGTAGCCTAGGCTCCCTTGAGAGTTCCAGGAACAGATAGGAGGTGCCTTATCGAGTACGCGTATTCTCCTCCCGGTTCCCGTATACTCTAGTTTAAAGATGTTCATTCTCGTAGAGTACTGCATTTTATTTACGTACTTCGATACCGGGTGTGCTGAGAGTCCTGGACTGTATACCGCGTAAACTTCTACGTCCAGGCCTTTCTCCAAGAGCGGTAAGGCTGAATAATAGGAGCCCCCTCCATAAGCCACGTATACTGTCCCATCGGCTTCTTCAATGTAATCTAATGTTGGATTTCCGTAGATGTAGAAATTCCTCAAGATTCCTCCTCGCTTAGACGATCTACTAGTTTCTCTAGTTTTTTCTTTAACTCACCTAAGTGGTAGTTTTTCAAATGCATGATCAGGTCCTCTACCGAGTAGAAGAAGGAGTTTTCGTACTTGTAGTCACGGGGTACCGGTTCTCCGAGACACTTCGATGCAGCATGTACACATATAGGGCATGCTATTAACCCCGTAATCCTATCTTTACACGTTTTGAACTTTACTCCTTCGCGGTTTACTTCGAACGGCTCCCACTTGGGCTCCCAAGTATAGGCCATCTCGCCTCAGCCGGTTGATCCTTCTTCACCGCTCAGAGGCCTAAAATCTCAGCACCAGCATACTATACTACCCAGGCCACTTAATATAGCTACCGGGACCTCGTGCCTTCACCACAGCCTGCATTCTAAGGCGCTTGAAGCACCCAGTCTCTTACGACCTCGCAGGAGATGAGAAACCACCGTGTGCACTAACCTGTCTTCGAGGTGATGCGGGCTGTTCCCAGTATAGGAGTCTATGAAGCCAGGTGGAATGCAGGAAGGTGAAAAACAAGCAGTAGCATTAACCACTGTGACCCTGCACCGGAGCTTAATATTCACTACTGCTTGCCGTAGCAAAGAACTAAGGAGGTTTCACCACGATGACGCTGTTCCTGAACTCTGCTAAGTTGAAGCTATTAGTGTCTAGTTTAACTACATTATAGCCTTTGACCAGCTTTAAGAACTCGTCTACGGGTTTAAGCGGCAACGTAAGGCCCGTAATCCAGTAGTGTATCGGCATAACATTAACTGGTTTAGTTTTCTCGACGAGGCTCCACGCCTCCTCCGGCTCGATGGTAAATGTTCCACCGACCGGCACCATCAGTAAGTCTACCCCTTTAAGCTTCTCGAGAACGAGCTCTTCCGGTATGTCCCCGATATCTCCCAGGTGCGCTAACCTGGCGCCCTTAACTTCAATGACATAAACGGCGTTTTCACCTCGTCTCCTGCCTTTGGACTTGTCGTGGTAAGACCTCAGGCCTACAACTCTTAGGCTATCTACGAATGTTTCGCCATAATGCATCTTTAATACACGTGTTTTGTCCTTGGAGACAGCGTTCACAGCGTTGTGATCGAAGTGATCATGAGTTACCAGCACCAGGTCCGCTCTGGTGGCCGGTTTTTTCAGACCTATGCTCAAACCATCATGAGGATCAATTACTATTGTGTACCCGTTTACCTGAACAGATACGCATGCGTGCCCGTGCCAGGAGATTATCACGCAGGCTACACCTCTACATGTAAAATACCTCCTTGAAGAGTAAAATATGTTTTGTGAGGGTGAAAGGTGTCTACTTGAGCCTCGAAGGCGTCGGTTTACTCGCGGCCATGCTTATAGTGTCATCTCAGTTGGCGGTATACATAGCCCATTCCTTACTCCTATCCGGGTGTCGGAAGAAGCACGTTGAGCCGATAGGTCGTGCTGGTGAGTCGAGGAACGTTTCTTTCATTGTACCTGTCCGTAAGGAACCATTAGAATACGTTGAGAACGCTGTACGATATGTAGGTTCGCTCGGAATACCGGGTTACGAGGTTGTAATCGTGTCGGATGACGACGTGGATGTAAGAGATGAACTCTTCGAGCTCGTTAAGAGGCTTCGAGAAGAGGGCTTGAACGTGTGGATCATGTGGAGGAGTGTGCCCCGGGGATTTAGGACAGGCGCCCTTAACGACGGGTTGTACCTGTCCACAGGAGACTACGTCTATGTACTCGACGTTGACACTAGACCTGAGAGGTGCTTCTTCGACTACGCGATCAGCGTGCTGAAATCGAACCCCGATTGTGTAGCTGTTACGGGGCGCTGGGAACCGCTCAATGCCGATACCAGGGTTAGCGAGGCACTCGCGCTCGGCTTACGGTTTCTCACTAGGGTACTATATAGGGCGAGGAGCTGTGTGGGATTGTTTCCCTACCCGCTTGGGACGGGGACGCTTTACAATGCTAGGCTCTTAAAGGAGCTACTGGGTGGTTGGGATGAGAACAGGATACAAGATGACATGGAGCTGGGGGCCAGGATCATGTACAGCGGGCTCAAAATAAAATACTTAGATGAGTGCGCGATCCGCGTCGAGAACCCTGGAACCTACCGGGGTTTTAGAATACAGCAGTCGAGGTGGGCTTATGGGGCGCTAGATGCAGCTATTGCAAGGTTCAAGTATATTTTCAAGTCCAAGTACCCCCTGCACGTGAAGGTAGAGGCCTTACTCTACTTGCTGCAGTACATTCCGCAGTTTCTGGTGTTCGGAGGCACGCTCATTCTCTCACTAGTCCTCCTTGTAGCGCCAAGGGACTACATGGCCATGATAGTACCACTACTAGCTGTGTGGATCGCCAGTCTACCAGTATACATCTATTTCATGTTCAAGGAGGGGTTCTGGGAGCGGTCCCTCTGGAAGTTCGCCGTTCTTTCGGGTAGGCTCTCAGCAATATCAACGGCCGTATCACCCTACGTGACTGTGAGCTCTCTCAAAGCCGTGTTTAGGGTTCGAGAAGTGTATAAAAGAACTCCTAAGGGTGTATATCAAAAAACATTCACTTCGCTACGAATACCCTGGGAACTCCTGCTTGGATTACTGTATTGCGGTATTGGTCTTTACGCGCTGATAGAAGGCCTTGTTATCTCGGCCGCTTGGTTGATAATTTCATCGGCAGGTTACCTCTACGTTGTTTATAGGTTTTCACGAGATGTCTTCTACAAGTAGCGTTACACTTTAAACCCATTTAGCAATGACATTATTGTTAAGGAATGCTATCGGCAACCATGCTTACCCAGGTGTATTCAATGAGCTTGCATTACGCTGTTAACGAGCCTGACGAGAAGAGCGTCTTTGGGCTGCTTCGGCCCTATGTTAGTATGTGGTTTAAAGAGAAGTATGCGGAAATGACGCCAGTTCAGCGAAGGACTCTCCCCTTAGTTAAGCAGGGTAAAAACGTACTGGTTTCGAGTCCCACCGGTACGGGTAAAACACTAGCCGTGTTCTTAGGGATCATTGATAACATGCTCGAATACTACGAAAGAAATGGTAACCTACCCGACGCTGTTCACGTAGTATACGTTAGCCCGCTAAGAGCACTTAACAACGATATGCGGAAAAACCTGTACGAGCCTGTTAAGGGCATTGTTAAAGCGGCCCGTGAAATGGGCGTTGACGTGCCGGAGATTAGGGTAGCTGTCAGAACTAGCGATACCAGTTCTTATGAGAAGCAGAAAATGCTGAAGAACCCGCCTCATATTCTGATCACCACACCCGAGAGCCTAGCACTAGCACTCAACGCCCCTAAGTTTAGAGAGCTTTTAAAAAACGTACGCGTAGTCATCGTAGACGAGATACACGACCTCGCTTCCAGCAAGCGTGGTAGCCACCTAGCACTAAGCATTGAAAGATTAGAAAACCTTGTTGGCAAGCCGTTACAGAGAATAGGGCTCAGCGCCACCATAGCGCCCTTAGAAGAAGTTGCACTTTTCCTCGTAGGCTACGAGGATGGCAGCACTCATAGGAATTGCTATATCGTGGACGCGCGCTTTGATAAGAAAGTAGATATACGCGTAATAGCCCCCGTAGAGGACTTAATACGCACCCCAGCCGACGTAGTTAACGATGCAATATACCGCAAGATAGTAGAACTCGTGCACAAGTACAGAACTACATTAATATTTACAAATACCAGAAGCGCAACTGAAAGAGTGGTATTCAAGTTAAGAAAGCTCATGGAAAAAGAGCGCATACTCGACGTTGACGAGATCGAGGCTCATCACAGTAGTCTAAGTAGGGGTGCTCGGTTAGAGGTCGAAGAAAAGCTAAAGAAAGGCGAACTGAGGGTGGTTGTCAGCTCTACTTCCCTGGAGCTGGGCATCGATGTGGGCTACATAGACCTCGTAGTGTTGTTAAGTAGCCCTAAGAGTGCCACCAGGCTTCTGCAACGAGTTGGTAGATCGGGACACCACGTCTGGGGAGTAAGTAAAGGTAGGGTAATCGTAGTTGACAGAGATGACCTCGTAGAGTGTGCCGTCCTTGCGAGGCTCGCTTGCGAAAGGAAAATAGACAGGATCAGGATACCGAGAAACCCCCTCGATGTCCTTGCGCAACACATCGTGGGTTTAGCCCTCGAGAAGGATTGGAGACTTGAAGACGCGTACAGGCTCGTTAAGAGGGCGTACACTTTCCACGACCTAGATTACAGCGATTTCCTAAGCGTAGCTCGCTACCTTGCAGGGAAGCTCGGAGACTTCTACGAGTATCAGAGGGTTTACGCGAAAATATGGCTAGACGAAGAGAAAGGCGTTTTTGGGAGGAAGAAGACGACGAGGGCTATATACTACCTAAACCTCGGGGTAATACCGGATGAGAGCAAGGTTAGGGTCTTTACAACGGATGGTAGATACGTTGGTGACCTTGAAGAGGGCTTTGTGGAGTACTTGGCACCGGGGGACCTGTTCATCCTGGGTGGGAGGGTTTATGAATTCGTACAGAGCAGAGGGTTTACTGCCGTGGTTAGGAGGGCGGATGGCCAGCGGCCTACCGTACCTACCTGGTTCAGTGAAATGCTACCTTTATCTTTCGACTCCGCCGTAGAAGTCGGCAAGTTCAGAAGAATGGTATCAAAAATGCTCGACGAAGTCGGCGTCGATAATGTAGTGAAGTACCTCGTTAAGAAGTACAAGCTACAGAAACACGCTGCAAAGGCCATTTGCGAGTACATGCTCGAACAGAAACTGTATACCGGTAACATCGTCCCCTCGGATAGGTTAATTCTAGTTGAAGTATTTGACGAGCCGGACAGGAGGAACGTGATCGTGCACTCGCTTTTCGGTAGGAGAGCTAACGATGCGCTGGCAAGGCTTTACGCCTATGTAGTTGGGTCAAAGTTAGGCGTTAACGTAAGAATCACCGTTACAGATAACGGCTTTATGATAACAATGCGCGGTCACCCTGACTTAGACTACGTTGAATTATTCAAAAACATCCCTGTAGAGCGTGCGTGGGACGTGCTCGTAAAGGTTATTAGGCGAACAGACCTCTTAAAGCGTAGGTTCAGACATGTAGCTCTCAGAAGCTTCATGTTACTAAGACGCTATAAGGACGCCGAAAAACCAATGCACAAGCTACAACTTAACGCAGAGGAGTTGTTAAGAGCCGTGGAAGAGATAAGGGATTTCCCCGTGCTGAAGGAGGCTTACAGGGAGATCTTAATGGATTACATGCACGTAGACGAGGCAATAACCGTCCTCGAGGCCGTGCGCAGAGGTGAAATAGAGGTTAAGGGCATTGGGCCGCTGGAGGTGCCGACACCCTTTGCTCACAACATCATAGTACACGGATATACCGATATCGTATTAATGGAAGATATGAGAAGGCTTCTTGCGAGATTGCACGAACTCGTTATTCAAAGGCTAAAGCAGATGAACGCCGTGGAAGCGCCAGGCGCTCCATGGAAAGTGTGAAATAATGCACCGTTCTAGGAACCCGACACCCCCTCCCTTTCTTGCTTAACCTTTTCATCCGTTTTATCACCGGTACGGCTGTATAGGAGTTTTTCAAGAACCTTATCGCTTACGCTAAAAACGGATTTCGCGATAGCTTTTACGTACTCGTCGCTCGGCACAGACTTTGAAAAACCAATCCTGATCGCTAGTGCTTTTTTAAGCGCTTCCTTCTCCTCTCTGCTTCTAACTTCACCTTTAAATATTAGCTCTGCGAGTTTCAGCCCAACAAAAAACTTTGCATAGTTCATGACCGTTCTCTCCTCTTCTGGAAAGGCCTCTAAGACCTTGTACAATACGTTCTTGAATTCTTCTTCGCTTAGGAAACCCAGTGTAAGCTTCGTTAACGGCATTCTGAGCAACCTCGCTATGATATTACTGTCTATGGTTCCCGAGGGCGAGAGTTCTTTCAGCTTTTCACGTGCTTCCTTGAGCTTACCTTCGAGGACGCTGTTTAAGGTACATTCCAGTGCCTCCTCGACGTAGAACACTTTCTCGAAGAGTTCAGGGTACTCCTGATCCAGTTTAAGGCCGTATTTGCCTATTATGTACAGCGTCGCCATCTCCTTGTCGTATATGTCCGGTGGCTGGGCTTTGCCACGTATTGGCTGGAGTTTATGTGCTTGGTAGGCTTTTTTCAGCATCTCCACCGCAATAGACCTATCCACGTTATCGAACGACTTTACCAGCTCGCTTAGTAGAGCTACTGCCACCTGCACTCGTTTTTTGTGAGGCGACTTCATGTCTACCAGCCATTTTCGACAGTTCCAGCCTGATAAGCCGCTTAAGCCTCAGATCTAGGCTTGTTCTACCCGTAAACACCCTGTACTGAAACTTATTTTTGTTAAAAATAAGCTTTATGGCCGAGACATCTATCATGTTTTTCTCTATTTTTAAGTAAACCTCATATTTTAAGGCCTTTTCACGGATTTCACATGAAGACACATACATGCCCTCTTGCTTCAGAAGCTGCACTACTTTTTCAACTAGCAATATTACATCCTGCGGTTTCAGGGTCTCCAAGCATATTTCACCTTTACGTGACCAAGCGCTTCGAGTATTTCGATATACCACCCAGCCAGCTGCCTTATTAATATTTTCTTGGCGTCTTCGCATGTCGCTACAACTCCATAGACCTCTTTGAAGGCTTCCCTGCAGAGCTCGCAGTGCACTAGGCGCCCCACCCTCTCCTCGACGATGCTGATGATCGCCTCAAAGGATAGGGGTTCTAGCTCCACCCTTTTCTCTAGTTCACTTAGTAGTTGTGAAGAGGGTATTAGCTGTGCACAGTTTAGTGCCCTCTCTCTGCATTTCTTCATGTAGGCTAATAGAAGGTCATAGTTTTCGATAAGGCTTCTAGTTGGTAAAAAAGGCGTTTCATTGAACATGCCGGTAAACAAGCTTAAAACCCTGTAAGGGATGAGAGCTTTTCTTTTAATTCCCGCCTATGTCGCTCATCAACCGAGTTATAAAGCTTTTTCAGCGCCTCTACAAGGTCGTCTATGATGATCGCTATCACGGTGTCCTTCTCGTAAGGTGCCGCCTGCTCGATCGCCCTCGTTAAGATCTCGTCACTCGGATGTGAGAGTCTCTTAACGTACTTTCTAACGGCTGTAGGGGATATTCCAAGTATTCTCGCGAGCTCCGTTATGCTCCTAGTCGACAACATGAACTCTACTATCTTGTACCTCGCGTCTTTACTGACCCAGTGTACGGGAAAGTCTGTCCCATGTCTGGGCTGTTCACTCATACGAAGCGCACCGGGTTGCTTCTCACTACATATAATTCTTGAGGTTAATAAAGAGTAGCGTAATACCTCCTAATAGTAGGGGTGTTTTATTTGAAACAGCAATTGTTGGTATACAGCGGTCAACTAGAAGTCATCGAGTACCCGGGTGTGGTCGTACATGAAGGAGTCCTCGTGAAGCCTTTATTCATATATGTAGGTGATTTTGAAAAGGCTGTTCTTAGTGGGCATATACCGGTTTCAAGGCCCACTACTCTAGGCGCCGTAGGCGTGGTCAGAATAATAGAGGCTACAGGACCCTTTACGGAGTACACTGGGAAGATATACACCGTGACGCCGTTCGGGGCACGGGGCGTACTCGGAGTCGAGGAAAATGGTCTATTAGCCACGTTTACATCACTACACACATCGTACCTCGACGAGCCGCTATTAAACCCTTCACCGCTAGATGCTATAAGGCCCTTGATTAAGCACTCAGTAGAGCTAGCCCGCTCTTGTGAGGAACCCGTACTCGTTGAAGGTTGCGGGCTCGTGGGCGTGGCCGTGGGCATGGCGCTTAGACGTAGAGAGATTGAACCAGTATTTTACTGCGAAGATGCGAGAAGAAACGCCCTTGGCTATGGATTTACAGTTGCTTCTCACATTAGTGAATTAAACCGTAAGTGGAATGACGTTGTCTTAACGAGCACGAATACGGCATCTAAATACAGGATTTCAAGGGACCTTGACTACAGGAGACTAGTGATATCCAGGCTCTCATTTACATCCTGGATACCAGTTAAAAAAGGTATCTCTAGCTTAGAAGTAAGAGTAGTCGATAAGAGTAACGACGTCCCCACATCTCTAGTAAAGAGTATAGTAGGGGACCTAAGTAGAGGGGTTAAAATATACAATCTAGCTGGCTTAGAGCACTCGATCGGGCTTTTCCCACCAAAGGGCCTAGGAAGCATTATTTCATTGGGAGCTTGAACAAAAAGAGTATTTAATGCGTCGGTCTGGGAAGCAACGCTATCTACGCCTCTTCTACGAGCCTAGCCAGCCGTTTCACGCCTTCGTAGATCTGCTCGTGAGACGGATAGCTGAAGTTTAGCCTCATGCTATTTTCACCGGTTCCATCCACGTGGAAGCTCCCACCCGGGACATAGGCTACTTTGTACTCATCTATTGCTTTTTGTAGCAGTAGTCCGGCATTGAAGCGTTTCTTATATATGTACGTGAACACAAACAACCCCCCTACGGGCTTAGAGTACCATACGTATTCAGGGAAGTACTCTTTAAGAGCATTTAGCATGGTGTCCCGTTTCGCTCGGTAGTGCGGTAAGGCCTTAGTTATTACCTTGTCTACTACTCCACGCTTAATCGCTTCCGCTACAATGAGCTGGGCAAGTGTGGCGCTGTGAAGGTCTACGTACTGCTTAACAAGCTCTATTTTCCTAACTATATCCGCACCCGCTACTACCCACCCTATTCTAAGACCAGGAGCCAGTATCTTACTAACAGTACTCATGTATACTACTCTACCCTCCTTATCCATGCTCTTCAAAGTCGAAGTATCGACCCCTTCTTCAAATACCAGGTAGCCGTAAGGGTCATCTTCTACTATTAGTAGATCGTACCTGGACGCTATTTCGAGTACGTGCTTTTTCCTCTCCTTACTCATCGTAACGCCCGCCGGGTTTTGCGCTATTGGAACCGTGTATATGAACTTCACTCTACTGAGCTCTTCTTTCGGCATTTCCTCCAGTTTTTTCTCCAAGATGTCGGTTTTAAGACCTTTATCATCTAGTGGTACTCCGATGAACCTTGCACCCGCGTTTCTAAAAGCTCCGATGGCCGCTAGGTATGTTGGGTTTTCTGTTATGACAACGTCTCCGGGGTCTACGAAGACCCTAGCTACTAGGTCTAGTGCCGACTGGCTACCGGTGGTGATCACGATGTCTTCCGGGTTGCACGCTATATTCCTCCTCGCCACGAAGCTACAAACCGTTTCTCTAACTTCCGGTACTCCTTTGGTTTCACTGTACTGCAATGCTACGTTACCGTACTTCACTATGACCTCTCTGGCTATCTCTGCAAGCTCTTCTTTGGGAAACAATGCGGGGTCAGGTATGCCGCCGGCAAAGCTTATTACATCCTTTCTCCTACTAATTATAGCCAGTAGTTCTCTTACCTCGGATGCTTTAATACTCGTTGCAAGCCTACTATAGTACTTGGAGTAGTTAACCATACACCTCAACCATTTTTAGTATCCGTATACACAATATATAAGCATTTATACGGGTTGAAGACGTCATGGAGATAAACGTATGTAGAAAGAACGTATCACGAGTTGTAGCCAGGGTAGCGTACATCTATCCAAGCACCTATAAAGCGATGATCTCGGGGCTTTCCGCAGACATCGTGTATGGATTGTTAAACAGGCTCGATGAAGTCTACGTCGAGAGATTCGCCTGTAGTCGCCTCCACGGACCCGAAGACGAACCACGTAGCTTCGAGACTGGTAGCAGACTTAGGGAGTTCTCGTTAATACTAACGAGCATACATTATGAGCCGGATATCGTGAACCTTGCTAGACTGCTACTCTCCGGGGGGATCAGCGTACTAGCGGGGCAGAGAGGAGAGCACGTAGTCATTGCCGGCGGCCCCGCCTGCATGGAAAACCCGATACCGTATAGCGATGTTGTCGACGCGTGTATTGTCGGCGAAGCGGAAGAGACCCTGGAGAAAGTAATCAATCTATGGCTTGAATATGGTGGCTCAAAGAAGAGGTTTCTCGAGGAGCTGGCTAGTTTAAGCTACGTCTACGTACCCGGCCTAAGCAACGGCATTGTCGTAAGGAAATACGCTAGAGACCTCAATACATCGTTTTATCCCATAAAGCAAGTTGAAAACACAGACATAGAGCCCGTGTACGGTCGTGGATTTAAGCTTGAAGTTTCACGGGGATGCATTTTTTGGTGTAGTTTCTGCGTTGAAACGCGCCTATTTCAGCCCTATAGAGAACGGGGCTTAAGCACGTTAAAGGGCATTTTGGAGAGAGGCCTAAACTACTCCCTGGCCGGTAAGAGAGTGGTGATATTTTCACTGGTATTTCCCGCTACACAAACCCATTACAAGCTACTCGAGTACCTGGAGAAAGAGGGCTACATCGCCTCAATACCATCTCTACGTGTATCGCCTTACCTGGAAAAGGCACTTGAATTGATAAGGAGTCTAGGTCAAAGAACGCTCACTCTTGCTCCCGAATCGTTCTCGCCCATAGTTCAATCAGTGTTATTCAAGTATACCGGTTTACTCGAGTACGTGAATAACATCCTGGAAGAAGCCATTAAAATGGGGTTCGACCTAAAGCTGTACTTGATCTACGGGTTCAAGGGCCTCGAAAACACCGACCTCGAAGTTAACTCCGAGCACTTAAACAGGCTTATAAAAACAGCTAAGCAGTTTAAGCGTAGAATGGTGGTTTCTTTCACCCCCCTAATACCCAAGCCACACACGCTCTTCCAGTGGGTTGGGATGCTACCAAGGGATAGGCTCGCCAGTATTCTAAGAGCATACAGAAATAGATTAAAAGGACCAGTTGAAACCAGGGTTTATGATATTGACTGGGCCATCATACAGGCGCAACTAGCCCTCTCTCCGAGGCCTCTTGGCTCGTTTATTGAGCAGTGGGCTAAGTGCGGTGGCGGCCTAGCAGGTTGGAGAAGAGCTATGAGGGATCTCGGAGTTAACTATGAATACGTCTTTACCGGCTACAGCCCAGAGTCCCAGCTACCGTGGGGTTTCATAGCGCTAGGCGATGAGCACGGCGAGGTAGCTAAGTCTCAGTACGTTGTTTACGAAAAATTAGCTAGGAGCCTTTAAGCACGGGTCTAAACGCTACTCCGTAATATATTAATCCGTGCTCGCATTCCTCCCCTACTCTCCTTAGTACGGGTTCCATTAGCATGCCGGCCTTGAGGTCTGTTGATAGCACGTCTGTTAGCGGGGCGAGAATCTTAACTTTCGTGGTGGTAGTTTCCAGGATGCCTAGTATGAGGGGCTTTTTGTCTTCAAACCCGTCCATTACGCTATATATTACCGTCCAGGTGATTAGTCTGGCTTTTTCATCTATTAATTCCACGTCCTCGATGTTCTTGGAGCCACAGTACCTGCACATAGAGGAGGGTGGATAGGCTGCTCTTCCGCAGTCCTTGCAGCGAGTCGCAATTAATCTGTACCTGTGAATCCTGGTTCTCCAGGTTGGGGGTATTGAAATTCTCATCGCGTACACCTATCCTACCCTGTTAATTAGTTTCCGGTATTTAGCGTAAAGAGAGTAACTTATCAATTGCTTTCTCTGCAGGTAGTCGTCTACTGTTGGCGCCCTGTCCCGCCTCTCAAGTACTTTATCCGTCACGATTATGCTGAAGGCGTCGGATCCGGCGCCACTTCCGAACGGTGCTAGTAATATCCTTTGACCCGGCTTAGCGTGCTCCAGCACCCTCGCGAAGCCTATTAGAGCGGATGAGTTGTAGCTATTGCCGATGTAGGGGGTAACAAGGCCGAGAAGTACCTTCTCTCTAGGGAATCCGAGCATCCTGGCCACTCTAAGCGGGAATGATCCATTAGGCTGATGAAATACGGCGTAGTCGAAATCTTCGGGCTTGAGCCCTGCCCTTTCGAAGAGGGCCTTAACTGCACTCACTATGTGTTTAAAGTATGAGGGCTCACCGGTGAAGGCTTCTCCGTGGAGAGGGTACTTCGAACTATCCCTTCTCCAAAAGTCCGGAGTATCGGTGACGTAGGTAGCGCTCGCTTCAAAGTAAGCTACGGACTCCTCGCGGTTACCAATGATCAACGCCGTTGCTGCAGATGATGCTGTAAACTCTAGCACATCTCCCGGATTAGCCTGTGCCGTGTCGCTTCCTACAACGAGTGTGTATTTGACCAGCCCAGATGCAACTACGCCAATGCTAGTTCTGATGGCTTCACTGGCTGCCCTGCACGCGAATTCCCAGTCCGTAGCCATGGTGTGGGGAGTTATGTTCAGTGCCTCGGCTATGATTGTTGCGGAGGGCTTGACGGCATATGGCTTACTCTCCGTCCCAAACCAAACCGCTCCTATTTCCTTGGGGTTTACACCTGCTCTTCTTAAAGCGTTCCTAGCCGCTTCCCATCCCATGGTTACGGCGTCTTCATCCACTCCGGCAACGCTTTTTTCTAGTACGCCCAGTTCTTCTGGCTGTTCAGGGTTAAAGCCCCAAACCTCGGCTATTTCTTTGAGGCTTAGCCTCCATTTTGGTATGTAAACGCCCCAGCCCACTATGCCGGCTTTTTCTTCGGGTAGCATGCGCTACACCTCTTTATTGAAAACAGGGGTAAAGGATAAAAAGCTCTTCTACGTGTGTAGAGTCTCCGGGTGGGTGCGTCCTGTAGTGGTCGAATTAAGGCGCTTGGGGGAGTTTCACGATGGTAGGTTAGTGTACTGGGTGCCTCGCGGAGTACCTGCTTTCGGCTACATGGCATTCGGTGTCGTTGATAGGGCCACAAACGTGCTACAAGCAAGGCCTACAACAATCTGCCCGCAAAACTGCATTTTCTGCAGCGTTGATGCGGGTCTAGCGCCTATCCGTAGGTGGGCTGAATACGTCGTTGACCCTGAGGTGATCGTGGAAGGCGTTAAGAAGGCGGTTGAGGAAAAAGGTTGCAACGTTGAGGTTCTCCTAGACACGGTTGGAGACGTGCTGACCTACCCCCACCTAGTTAACCTGGTTAGAGAGTTAAAGAAACTCAGTGGCGTAAGGTCAGTTGCCCTTGAAACGCATGGACTACTACTATCCAGGAAGCTCATAGACCGGTTAGCCGAAGCCGGGCTTGACAGGATAAATTTGAGCATTGACACGCTAAACCCCGAAAAAGCGAGATACCTCTACGGCACCCCAGTGTACGACGTGAAACGGGTGATCGAGGTTATCGAATACGCCGTGAAGGAGACACCAATAGACCTCCACGTAACGCCGTTATGGCTTCCGGGTATAAATGACGATGATATAGTCGACGTCGTGAACTGGGCTGTCAGGATCGGTGCTGGCAAGAGATGGCCACCCGTCACGGTGCAGAAGTTCGTTAAACACAAATATGGTCGTGGACACGAACTGCGGAGCGTGCCGTGGAGTGAATTCTGGAAATTCCTGGAAAAGCTCGAAGGCGAGCTTGGCTTTAGGCTTAGGTGGACAATGAATGAGTGGAAGATGCACTACGCCAAGAGCATCGGTAAGGTCCTCAAGGAAGGGGAGTTAGTAGAGGTGATGGTTCTTTCCCGAGGTTTATTCAAAGGAGAGTTTTTAGGCATGTACCGGGGAAAAGTGCTGGTTGCGATTACGCCAACTCGGGGGGTTAAACTGTCAACGGGTAAGTACTACTTGGCAGAGGTGGTAAGTAGTAAGTATGGCCTCTACATCGTAAAGGTATTAAACGCTCTATGAATAGAGCTCGCCGCGCATGGCAAGTCTGCGCTTCTTCCTTCTAATAATAAACATGGTAACGAGCCCGTGAGAGGTCAAGGCTAGTCCCGCTAACGATAGGGCGTAGCAGAGCAGGCTTATAGCTATTAACAGATCGGGGTTTTCGATGTGGAATACCCTGATTACTACTAGGAATATTATCAGCCACCCTGAAAAAAGCAGTGCGATCCCTACAAGTAGTTCCAGGTTTTCCTTGGCAACTTTAATGCTCATAAAGCCAACACTTCACTTGTCTACCTTTCACATCAAACATTGGCGGTTCAGTCGTTTTGCACTTCTCCGTCACATACGGACACCGAGGTGATAGCCTACACCCTGGTGGCGGTCTAAGTAGGTTAGGTGGCTCCCCCGGCAGCGTTTTCTTAATAATAAACCTGTTCTGGGGGTCGGGGTCAGGTAGCACGTTAATTAACGCTTCTGTGTAGGGGTGCATGGGTTTGTATATTATGTCCTTGGAGTTTCCGAGTTCTACTATTTGACCCGCATACATTACTGCAACCCTATCCGAGAAGTATTTTGCCGTTGCGAAATCGTGTGTGATGTAAAGTACTGCTGCCTTGTACCTTTCTCTAAGCTCACGGAATAGGGTTAGTATTTCTATTCTAACAGAAGCATCAAGCATCGAGACCGGTTCATCTGCTACTATTAACTTAGGCCTAAGTACTAGCGCCCTGGCTATGGCGACTCTTTGTAGCTGTCCACCGCTTAGCATGTGAGGATACTTGTTAACAAAATCCTCGGGAGGCGTTAATCCCACTTCCTCGAGTATTTCGATAACTCTTCTCCTCTTTTCTTCGGAGGGTACCTTGTGAATCGTCATCGGCTCTTCGATGATCCTCCTTATTGGCATGAACGGCGGCATTGCCCCGTAAGGATCCTGCTGGATGTAACCGACCTGCCTAGAATACCACGATCTAACCAGGCTTGGCTTGAACCCGGTTATGTCTATACCATTAAATATGACCCTGCCACCGGTGATTGGAAGTAACTTCATAACTGCGCGTGCAAAGGTAGACTTGCCGCAACCGCTCTCTCCTACCAAAGCTACAGCTTCGTTTACTTTGACCGTTAATGAAACGCCGTCAACCGCCCTTATATAGCCTACGACTGAAAACAACTTCCTTACTGGGTGGTATATCTTTAGATCATCTGTTTTAAGTAATTCATCCGTCTGGATTTCCTCGGGGAGTTTAGGCTTTTCCACCATATAGCCAGCACCTCACGTAAGAGTCTGTACCTATCTCAATAACGGGTGGTTCCCGTTCGCAAATAGGCATGACGTGTTTGCATCTCGGTCTAAATCTACAACCCTTAGGCGGGTTAATAAGGCTAGGCGGCGTCCCCGGAATAAATGCTACAGGCCTCTCCGTTCTTAGCCTTGGAACGCTTCCCAGTAGGCCTTGGGAATAGGGGTGTGCCGGGTCTACGTAGACTTTTTCGGCAGGGCCGAGTTCTACTATTTGACCCGCGTACATCACTGCGACCTTGTCCGCGAGCTCGCTTGAGGTCGATATGTCGTGGGTAATGAATATGTATGATATCTTCATGGAGTTTCTAATCTCCTTGAGCATGTTGAGTATGTTTGCCTGCGTCATTACGTCTAAAGCTGACGTCGGCTCATCTAGTATTACTATCCGGGGGTTGGTGATGAGGGACATTGCTATTACGACTCTCTGTTTCATGCCCCCACTTAGTTCGAACGGGTATCTCCATAGGAATTCCTCTACAATGCCGACTTTTTTCAGGATCTCCGCTGCCCTCTTCACCGCCTCTTCTTTACTGGTCTTGAAGTGTATTATTAGCGGCTCTATTAAGTGGTCTACAACCTTTATGACAGGGTTGAGGGAGTTCATTGCTGCCTGTGAGACGTAGGAAATCTTTTTCCAGCGTATTTTCTCATCGAATTCCCTGTCGGATAGAGCTATCGTTTCAACGCCTTCGATCTTAATGCTTCCATTATACTCCGCTACGTTTCGGGGCAGGAACCTCATTATAGCTCTTGCAAGTGTTGTTTTCCCGCAGCCGGATTCACCAATTAGTGCTATCGTCTCGCCTTCTTTTAGGGTGAAAGTGGCGTTTTCGACCGCTTTCACGACCCCTATCATTGTTTTATAGTACAACTTCACGTCTTTAACTTCGAGAACCGTGGACATTTCTTGCCACCTCTTCATGCTTTATACTATAGTTGTCTGAGCCTTGGATTAAATACCCTATCTAGCGTGAATCCTATTGAAGCGAAAGCTATTGATAGTAGAAACAGCGCTGCCGATGGTGCGAATATCCAGTGCCACATGCCGCCAATTAAGGCTGCCTTAGCATAGGCCTGGTCCAGTATCTTGCCCCACGTTATTGCCAGCGGATCGGATATTCCAAGTATTGCTAGTGCTGCTTCCAAGAACACGAACGATGGTACAGAGGTCACAATGCTGGGTATTAGCATTGGCAATACCCTTGGAACTAGGTACCTGAATATTATCCTAAAGTTGCCTGCACCATACGCTCTTGCCGCTTCTATGTAAGGCATTTCCCTGAGCTGTAGGAACAGCGCTCTCTGGGACTTTAGCCCGCCACCACCAAGCACCGAGAACAGTATCACCACCCCCAGCAGAGTCCATAGCGTAAACCCGTAGAACAGCATTATCATTATGATCGTTGGAAGGAAGGGCAGTATCATGAATATTTCGTTGACTCTGGAAATAGTCACGTCGATCACAGATCTATACCACGCTGCGAACGCCGCGATCACCATTGTTAGCATCGTTGAAAGGAGCGCTGCAAGTAGGCCAAAGCTCAGGGCGTAGGGTGTACCCCACGCTATTCCCATAAATAGGTCTCTGCCAATGGTGTCCGTTCCGGCGGGCCCAAAGACTGTTCCTTTAAATATAGCCTTTAATTCAACGCTTTCTATGCCGGGGGCTAGCGAGTAATCGTAAACTAGCTTGTAGTTGCCTTTCAGCACTCTGAATTCACCTCTTTCCACTAAGTAATCGTCATCCGCGAATAGGGCTTGTATGTACGTTAAGTTAATGCCTTCTATTGTCACGTTATATATTCTTCTAATAGCCCTTCGGTACTCCACTAAAACCCTGGACTCCTCCCCCGGTGACGGCCTTATGGGTAACGGGTATTCCTCACCTATTGAGATTGTTCCGCTAAATATGGTCATGTTAAACCCATTCGGCTTGACCCACACAACTTTTCTTATTCCAATAGACCTGGTAACATTTTCGACCTCTGCTATTACGGGGATCAGCGACATCACGACGCCGGTTGGTACAACGTCGTAGTCGAAGGGTATAACTACCTCGACCTGCTCTAGTGTTACCCCGCCACTCGTATACCTCGTCCTAGTAATAAACCTTGGGCTAATGCTTCTAGTATCGTAGATTAGGGAACCCTCGATTTCTTTCCTACCGGTGAGCAGCTGTATCCATGCGGGCGGCACGCCTTCGGGGTATTCTCTCCAGGCCTCGGGATTGTTCCACGCGCTAATCGCTTGCTGATACGGCCACGTAACAGCCGCGTATATTGTCAGCCCGATGAAGAAGGCCAGGATCACTAGGCCTATCACGAATGACCTGTAGTGAAGCAGTACTTTAAGCGTTTGAGTCCCCCTTCTTGCTCTCGAGCCGGCCATCTCACTCACCCACCCTTACTCTCGGGTCAACTATGCCGTAAACGATATCTAAGACTAGTACACTTATAGCTAGTAAGTAGGAGTATATCGTTACAATACCAACTATTACCGGCGCGTCAATGAATACCCCTCCACCTATGGCCAGAGCCATCACTGTTCCTAGGCCAGGCCACCTGAATATCCTTTCCGTAATAATAGCGCCCATCCAGGACCCTATGACCATCAATACAAATGTCGTTATTATCGGCGGCAAAGTTGGCCTCAATATGTAACGGCGGAGTAGCGTCGACTCTGGAACGCCCCTCGCCCTAGCGTACTCTACATACTCCTCCGTGGAGAATATTAGGAAGAACGTCCTGTACGAGTACGCACCTATCGGTAAGTTAGCTATTAACCATGCTAGTATTGGTAGTACCATGTGGTACATTACATCTAGTGCTCTTAGGAGCGGGTTTTCGGGCGGATTCTCGCTTATCATACCACCACTCGGAAATATCGGGTACCATATACCTAATAGTAATAGCAGTATCATTCCATAAAACCAACCGGGCATGGAGGATAACGGTGCTAGGCTTATGCCTATTTTGTCCGCTATCGTGCCATATCGCCTCGACAAGAACAGGCCTATGACTATCTGTAGGAGGAATATTATCAGGTTCGCTGTTGTGAATAATAGCACAGTCTGAGGAATCGCTTCGGCGATGATTATTTTAACCTCTTTGGACCTCGTATGGTAACTGTGAATTTGACTTGACGTCCCGAACTCGAACGCTAGTACCCTTCTATAGTGGGTGAACATCCTGACCCATGTAGGCTGATCCAGGTCTATGCCCATGGCTTTTAACTGTATTTTCGCCTCCTCAATGGTGTGCTCATCTATGCAATTGTTAATACATTTCTCCATTTCTAGCGTAGTGTATCCGGGAGGTAGTATTGCACTGCACTTGACCTCACAAGACCGTCTAACTAATTGCGCATACTGAGGATTTATTAGCTGGTTTCTAACCTGCGTTTTAACCTCCTCGAAGACTATTTCATCTAGTTTTCCACCTAGATGTGCGATAAAAACTAGTAGAAAGACCGCAATTAGCAGTGATATCGCAATAGATGCTGTTCTTATGCCTACATACCTGGCAAACCTAATCAGTCCACTCCTTCTGTGGAGGGACACTGGCTGAACACCTCATAATTGAAGGTGCCTTCACTCTTAGGTTATCTCAGGGGGGGTATTTATATAGCTATGACGCTATCATGAGTGCGCGATGGACGTGTTATCAGGCAAAAGGAATGTAATGAGCTAATTTAAAGAAATGGGAAAAATAAAAACTACTATGTAGTGTGCTACTTTGCTATTTCCTCCTAATGAGAGTTACTATGCTAACTACTAGGTTCACAACCACTAGCGCTATTACCGCGTACACTACTGTTGATAGGGCTGCCACATCCCTTCTCGTGATTTCATTCTCTTCGCGTAGCCTCGTTTCAACGCTTCTCAGATCAGATTTAACTCCTGAAATCTCCGCCTGTATTGATGATTTCGCCTCGTCAACGGATCTTTGCGTTGCATTGACTGCTGAGGATATAACGTTCATGGCTGTGCCGACCTGCCCGGTTATCGCGTTCATCGCGTCACTAATAGTCCTGCCTAAGTCTTCAATAGCAGATGCCACAGCTAATCCTAACGTTTTTGTTATCTCCTCCCTCATTCTCGCCATCTGCTCTTCTAACGACTTCTGAACGGTGCGCATTTGTTCTTCTAGGGATCTCTGGACCCTTGTAATCTCCTCGAAGATCTGCTCTGGCGGTATGGTTATGGTGACTGTTTTAGCCTCTATGCTCGGCAAACCTATGATCTTCGATACCGCTATGAACCTTATTTCGGCTACACCAACCGACAGCTTTCCTGTTAGTTCAGGCGTTAGTACAAGCTCCCACAACCCCTCGGCTAGAGGCGTCGCCTTACCACTTAGAATCCCCCCTTCGTGAATTACCACGTATGACACGAACTCCACGAACTCGTTGGGGTAGGGGTTGCCGGCCTTATCGGTCAACTCTAACGTGATCGCGTATTCCCTGCCACGGTATATCGTAGAGGGCACCTCGACGTGAATTACCGGTATTGGCGGTTCTCCTAAGAACTCCCACTTAGCGGCTGATAACGGGTGCTCTCTATTGGCTTTCAGAACTATTGTCTTGGGCGCAGTCGTGAACGACTCTAAGTAAAACGGTCCGTTGGCGACCCATACGTGTTTATACTTGTCATACCATGCTAGCAGGTTCTGCCACCTAGCCTTAGCTTCCGCGGGGGTTAAGTACTTACCCAGTACTTCGGGGTAGGGTACGTAGCTCTTGTCGATATTGCTTCTTAGCTGGTCTATTAGTTGTGATGGCGGAATTAGGAAGTCTGCGCGCGGGACTTTGAGAGCTGTTGCCTTGCTCGTGGTGAACGCGACGATCTTAGCTCTTTCACCCTGCGCGAATAGCTCTACTGTGTGCCATGCTCCGGGCCCTTGGGCGTAGTACGGCCATATCTCGTCAGCTGCATCTGAAGCTATCCATTCGGCGTCCATGTACCACTCCGTGGAATACCACTCTATTATTAGTGGGTTGGTGCTCACTATCTTGATGCCTTTGAATGTTGGGAACCAGGCAGTGAAGCCAGGTATTGCGGCGCTATCGTAGAGGTCACTACCAATGCATACTCTATCGAATGCTATTGTAAACACGTACACCATATCAGCTATACTGAAGGGTGATCCGTCATGCCACTTGAAGACGCCGGTGAATAACCTGTCGTCGTACTCGACGACCACTTTAACTAGTGGTGGCTCGGTGAAGTTGTATGGCACGTTGAATAGTTCTTGTGTTATGTTCGGGTTCTGCTTCGCTTCACCCCAGGTCCATATCTTCTTACCCTTACAGTCGTAGAACAACCATGCATCGTCAGGTACTGTTATTTCGGATACGCGCTGCAGGTCAACCCAATCAAGAGTCTTGGCTACTGGTAGATCCTCGTGCACGTAAACAGTGGCCCTCTTTATCCACTGAGGCCAGGTTAGACCCGAGTACGGGTCATAGTAGTACGGTATGTCAGCTGTAGCTCTAATGACCGTCATGTCGAATATCCAGTTAGAGCCTCCGATCGGGTTCCAAGGCTCTACTAGTAGCTGAGGTATGGCTATTCTCACCGTTTTGTCCCTATTCTGCTCTTTGGGTATGTCAGTGAACCTTATTGTCCACCCCCACAGCCACGCGCCGGAATATCCACCCGCGAGGTCCGCTGCGAGTACTACGTTGGGTCTCCTAGCCCATGCGGCAATTCTGTGCAGTATGAATATTCTCTGATTTTCAACCGTTACAGAGAGCCATAACGCCTTCTCGAACAGCTCTCTTCTCTCTTCAAGTGTTTTGAACTTATTGTAGTATAGCTTCTCTGCCACCTCGTAGAATTCCGGAGTGTTGATGATCTTCTGCCATAGGGGTTCCGGCCTGCCCAACTTTGAGTAGAAGTACCCAAAAGTTGATCCCTGGTCTCTGCTCACGATCGTCGTGATCCAGCCACCGGTGTATAGGTGGAATGTCCCGTCGTCAGGATCCGCCCTTATCCAGTACGGTGCTAACATAGCGCTCGTACCGTATACTCTCAGAACAGTGAACCCTAACCTCTCTAACTGCGACGCCACGTAATCTCCTATATCTTTTCTAACGTCTTCTGTTCTAATTAGGAATATCAGTACTACCGGCTCACCCTTATAGTACCACCTACCCTCTCTAAGCTCTGCGCCCATTTTCGGCATCTCTTCGAACACTATGTCCCTCGCTTTTGCGAGGTTATATGCTAGTTCCCTTTCAATTGCTAGTATGATGTCTGCGTACCTACCGTAATCTGGGAATGCAGGCGTTATTGAGGTGTACCTGGGTACTGCCAGTCCTTCAGCTATCTTCTCGGCCATGAATTCCCTGCTCATTAAAAAGTGTACAGCGTACCTTATTCTCCGGTTACAGAATGGGTTGAACAGTATTTTTCCCTCTACTTCCGGCCTAGGTAGCTTGCTCGGGTTAGGAAATACAGGTTCGATTATTTCCCCAGTAGTTTCGTTTTGTACACACCTGTAGTTCAGCGTTATTTCGTAATATAGACCATAAGACACCGCGTAAGGTAGCTTAGCTTCTTGTACCCTCCTAAGTATTGTAGCTGAGTCTATATCATCGAAGTGTATGTCGTAGTGTCCTGCGATGAGCTTCTCGACCGCTATGGCTGTGTCCGGTTCTTCGTAGAATCTTACTTCACCAACCCAGGGGCCACTGTAGGGTACCTGTGCATGGACCTCTGAGAGGTTTAGGATCGAGATTAATCCAAGCCCTACTAATAGTAGTAGTACTAGGCTTAGAGCTACTTTCCAACGCATTGGATACACCTAACTGTTTAATATTTATCACGGAAGGGTTTAAAAACACCTCATAGTTTGTGATCAAAGTAAGGAACAGGAACTAACGGTGATTGAACAGAATGGGCACGTACTGGAGCAACTGGTTAGGTACGTTTATTGGATAATAGAGATCGGGAGTGCGGGGGGTGGGATTCGAACCCACGCAGGCCTACGCCACCGGGTCCTCAACCCAGCTCCCCATTGACCCAAGCCCCTGGTTCATCACGTGGAGTTATCGGTTACGTGGAGTCATGGATTACAGATAACCATGTTGTCCAGAAATTCGTAGACTGGTGTGTGGGGAAGGGGACTAGTCTTGAGACGTGCAAGCAGTATGGGGCATACCTTGCCAAGCCGCTTGACTTGAACAATAAGTGGAGTAGGTTGGCCTGGAAAGCGTATTTCAAGTTTATGAATAGAGAAGACCTCTGGAGAGAGATCAAGACGAAGCGGAGCGGCGTGGACCTCTACGTCCCGAGCGATGAAGAGGTCAAGAGAGCTCTTACAGAAGCGTGCTCTGCGAGCGAGGCCCTATGCTGGGTCTACAAACTGCTTATTTACTCTGGCTTGAGGCTCTCAGAGGTCTGCAAACTGCTGAGAGAGCAACAAGAGGATAGGTGGATAAAGGCGGACGGCTTCTACAAGTACCCGCTCTCCTGGCGCAGAGGCAGTAAGCAGGTCTTCTACTGCTACACTCTCGAGAAGCCCCCACTTATTTCAATATCTGACAAGTGGGTTAGCAACTGGGCTGCGAAGAACGGTGTTCTGAACCCGAAGTACATTAGGAAGTGGTTCAGCACGAAGATGCTGCAGCTCGGCGTGAGCGAGGAAATAGTCAACTTCGTCCAGGGCAGAATACCCCAGAGCATCCTGGCTAAGCATTATTTGAAGTTTTCTGTGCTGGCTGATGAAGCATATAAAAAATATTTAGAATATTATTCTAGTTAAGAGTGCGAGCAGTTGAGCCTTAGTGCAACCCATGTGACCACCATTTAGCAATAATCCTTAGATAAGGAGACCCAGGCGAAACTAATGCCGTCTTCGCAGCCTCTGAAGTGTTCTCGCTAAGTATAGACGCCTGAGAATCGTCTTCGACAAGCGTATCTTGCCAGCCTTGTAGAGCTTTATCAGGTCTCTTACTGCTTTATCGCGTATGTCCCCTTTCCTCGTGAATGGGTCGTAACCTAGGAGACGCTTCAGCTTCTTTCTATTCCTCTTAAACCATGTGGTGAGAGCCCCTGGACGCTTAATAGCCTCCCGTATCCAGCTTGACACCTCCACCACCAAGTATAAACTAGCATGAGAGATGTGGAAAGCAGGAAGAGCTTGAAAAGGCTTAGAAAAGCTTAGCTACAGTCCAGGGACAACGGTTAGTATTGCGATTAGCACCATGATTATGTAGAGCGTGGTCAGCACGGTAGCAGTGAGCACGCTGCTTACCGCAAACCACGCGAATGTACCCCACTCGTTTCTCTTCTTGGCGAGAGCTGCGCCTATAAGAATCCACGCTACGGTGTTTAGAGCTACGTGTACTACTGCGTTAACAATATGGGATGATGAGAGCTGGTATGCGTGAACAACAAAAAGCACTAGTGAAACAGGTACTCCATTAATTGACATCAACCCTGCAGCAATACCCGCTACTAACCCCAGGACGCGCTTCACAAGCTTGGACACTCTTCCACCTTAAACACGTTATGAAGGGGGAGAAAAAACTATATTGTTCCCCGCTGAACAGCCTTAACTGATTCAACGTGCACGTACCTTGTTGGAGAACCTATGTCTGCGTAGGCATATCCCACAGCTCTCGCTGCTACACCTACTTCAACGTAGATCGTCCTCGTCGGGGTAGTGACGTTTATCACGACGTATATGGGGGTCGCGTTCACGCGTTCTACGAGTCCCGAGTTGTTCGCGATTACGCTACCGACTGTGATCGCCGTTGAGCTGAGAATGTTCCAGTTACCATCGTAGAGTTTCACGTGTAGCTCGAAGTCTGCGCGGAGCCAGCTGGAAGCACCTAGATAGTATTGCGATGCCCCGCTTACTACTACCGTGTAGTTTCCAGTTGCAGGTAGAATCAGCCTATACCTTGCATACTGGTAGCGGTACGACGATGATGCACAGGATTCTGCCCACGCGCGAATAAACCTTCCATCTGCACTTGTGCTTCCGCCTGAGCGCCCATTCCCAGAACTGTTCCCTCCACCTTCAATGAAGACTCCCTGGGGGAATAGGTACACCGAGGAATCTGTTGCTGTTCTGTACAGCTGTCTGTACAACCTCAGAGCTTGAATAGCCAGAATAGTTGACTCACTGTTTACAATGGTTGGCCACTCACCAGGCATGGGGAGCGCTGGCTTTACGGCTACTTCCCAACTGAAGTCCGATGGAGGGTTGACACCGAACAGCTTCAAAGTCTCCTTTACTGGATACCCCAGAGCGAATAATACAAATGAGAGCTTATCGAACGCTGTTGTCACCATGTCTATAGTCCCCCAGGCGCTCGGCTTCACTATTATCTCCCCGTCGACTATGTCGTAAGCCGCTGGCCACCCACCTCTGTGCATCGCGAGGCCCAGTGCCCCCCATGGCGTGTTCTGCTGGTGTATCCACTGTACTCTCACCAATATGCCAGCGAGCTTGTCCGCTATATCTAGGACATTGTACGTTGCTCCAGCGTATGTTATGGTCTCCTGCCCAGCTACTATGTAGTATCTGACGAGTGCGGCCAGTAGAACGGCGTTCAAGTAAACTGGGTATCCCTCGTAGTTGTAAACGTAGACGCAGTCTCTTGAGAGCGGTGCAAAAATACCGTGGAGTTGAATCGCTAGCGGCAACAAGGGGATACTTTCACACAGGTTTCCGTTGTTGAAGAACACGTAGTCAAGCTCAAGCCTTGCCTTTGATAAGCCGTATCCGTCCCATCCACCTTCGTGAAGCGCTTGTCCAATGAGGCTTGCAGCATTGTCCGCTCTCTGCGTACCGTACTTGTTCAACAAGTGCAGCGCCATCAGGAGCTTTGCGAGAGGTGCTTCTTTCCATCCTCTAACAGCTAGAGAAGCTAATCCAGCACTGTCGAATATGTAGATCCTGCTCTTGTAGGGATATAGGCTTAACTGGCTCGTGAATACCCATGGATGATTGCTGTAACCTGCTCCAAGCCATGTATCAGTTAATCCGTCAAAGAAGTCGTCTGGGTAGTTGTTGCTCCTCCCGAAGACTGGAGCGTAGACGTCGTACGTGAAGTTCAGCGCGTTCATGAAGTTGTGCAGTGGCTGGGAGAACCCCGTGTACCCGAGGTCCTCGAGTAGCCAAGCAGCTATCCTCGTGCTGTGCCTTGCAACGTACCTGTTACTGTAGTGACTGGTGTAGGTGTACCGCTCTATCCATATCTTAGTGTAGCCAGTGTAGATCACATCACCATTAGTAACTCTACCATAATTACCCACGTAGAGTTTTGCACCCGTTACACTACATCTCTCGACAACTATAGTTACACTATCTCTATGCGCGTCAATGTTCGTCACCGTTACCAGTATTACTATATCGTAGGTTAGATCACCATTCACGTTGAAGTAGAGTCTGACTGATATCGAGTTTGATGATACGTTGACTATTTCGTGGTAGTAGTCCCTGTCTCCTGGGTCTAGGAGCCCCCCTGCCATGAAGACTCTTCCATTCCACTCTACTGTGATCGGGATACTTGGGTGGTCTCTTATTACGGCTTTTGACTGATCTATAAATGCGATGCTTCTGATCACGTACTGAACCCCTTCTTCGATAGCGTAGTCGATAAGTGATGATTGCGCAGAGACAGGGTAGACTGTCAGCGGTATCGTTGAGATAGCTACTAGTACTAAGAGAACTTGAGCTATGGATCTCATGCATCACCCTGGGATGATTAAGGAGATCGCAGGTGCTGCTCGTGCGAGGTTATGTTGGCTTAAATAAGCTTCTTAATGAAACGTACTGCGTGCTTCATAATGAATGCAGCAATTAATACGAGCATGATCATTACGACCAAGTTAACCACGGTATTTCTCCGCCTTAGGAGCGCTATGTACTCTTTCGCTGTATCGTATAGTAGCCAGGGATCTCTAGTTTCGTTCGAAAAGCTTGGCTCGATCTGAGTTCTCTCGTGGTATTCGTTCCAGCTTGTAATCATGACTATGCTCACCTTGTCCGCGTTTCTGAGTATCCACTCCCACTGCTTTCTGTAAAGCCCCTGCGAGAGGTCTGGATCCAAGCATACCCCTGGTGTTCTAAAATGAGTATCGCAGTACCGTGGGATTATCGAGACCACGTTATCTCTTCTCACCCTGAGCTCAACGCTGTCTGAGTGTAGTAGGTAGTCAGGCCAGTAGTCCCAGTCCTGATATTTAGCGTTGTCGATATCGTTCCCCACGATCCTTATAGTGAACTCTGGGAAGTCAACGTCTGGTCTATACAATAAACCAATGGGGTTGAACGCGAGAATAAGTGGTTTACCGTGTAGGTGAAAGTAGAGGTCTCCGTAGGGTTCTATGTAGTTCACTCTAATGTATCTGGTAGTGTTCTCCCAAAAACTCCTGTTGTAGAGGGCTGGCTCATTACCTAGGTATGGTTCAACGAAGATAGTGAACTTCAGTCCATAGTCTCTTAGATGCTTAATAACGATCTTTGCTGCTTCGTCCTCGAAGCTTCCTGGACCCCACCAGCTGATCACAATGAAGTCTACTCCTGCATTCTTTAACAGCTTCAGCTGCCATCCTACCACGTGTTCATCCCGCGAGTCGTAGAACCCTATTACAGGTGTCTCAGTAACAGGGGTTACTGGGCTATCGTTCCAGTGTCTACTATCAGACGAGTACCACACGTAGAAGTAAACACCAACCGTAACACTCCTATCTACAGATGTAAACCCCAAAGTGAGAGCGACGAGTGCAACCACGACTACTAGCACTACCAAGTATACGCGCTTCCATGGCACTAGACTACACCAGAAATCATCAATATCGAAATGAGGAGAAAAGGAAAAAGACTAGAAGATCTTACCTATCGACTTGAACACCAGTCTTAGAACCAATAGCGGTACAGCAAGTATGACTACTGTGAAGATCAGCGGTATTATTGAGTATGTTACGTTCGTTATCTCGGTTGGATCAATAACTGTTGCTTTCTCGATGAATATTGTACCAGCTGTGAACGCTGGGTTTGCATCGTCGTTGCTGTGGACTCTCACGTCGTGCACGCGCGTTATCTGCACGGGAAGCTCGGTCTTATGTTCAGCGCTCAACGTATAACCTATCGATAGCACTACTTTATCACTGAAGAGTCCAACGTAGATCTCCGTGCCGTTGCCCCACTTCCCGAGGTATTCTGGTGCCCGATACGAATACCAGATCTCGCCGCCCGTTTTAATGTATATGTGGAAGAGCTCGTAGAGCTGCGGGTCTCTGAATGTCAATGCAACATTGTCCATTGACGCGTTTGCAACGAGATCCTTTAGTGTAATCTTGATCCACACTGGTGGATCAAGATTCAGAACGTACGATCGGTCAGTAGTCGAAGCTGGTATCTCGAGATAGAGAGCATATGCTGGTACGGCGATGGCCACTGCGAGAAAAACAGCAATTGCCGCTAACACAGCTCTCCTCGCTGTCGTCACTGCGTTCACCTCGGCGATGTTTGCTGTTTAGCTGAATCCGCCAAGGATCTTCTCAAGTAGCTTCATGATGTACTTCAAGAAGACCAGTGGAATTGCTATCGAGATCAATGCAATAATGAGCGGTATCATCGATGTTATGAGATTCGTCATTTGCGACGCATCTATCGTTTGACCGAGAGTTGCAGCTGCTACTAGCGCAGCTAGTAGTGGCTCCTTTCTAGTTCTAAGACCCTTCAAACCGAGCATTCTTCTCACCCAAGCTGTAATAACATGTAAATCGACACACGGGATACAAGCTCATTGAAGCTTCAATACTCTTCGCGAGGCTTCAACATATTTATTATAATAGGTGAGCGGATGGGTAAGCCCGTAAACTCGTTAATCACTCTCAGGGCTTATCTTGTCGATAGATCCACGGGCGAAATAGTGGCGTCTAAAGCGTGGAGGAACAGGCTTCCGATCTTACTCCTTGTTAAGCTGTCAAGCTGGCTCTACGCGTTAAGCGATGAATACGATCCACGAACGCATAAACTATTAGTTCACGTTGAATGCGAGAGCGAAGACGATAGGGTGATGTTCTTGAAGTCGAAGTTTAAGCAGTTAAACATAGCTCTACTAGAGGAACCGTTGCAGGTGGTTAGTTAATGGCGTGGTATGAGGATCCAGGTACATTCGTCTTAGTAGTGTTATTTACAGTTGGACTCTGCTATCTTGTCTACAGAATACTCAAGGAGATCTGGGAGAGGTTCTAGATTATCATGTCTACGAGTTTGATCAGCCAGTCAACTAGAGTTCTCCCCGCCTCGTATATCTTCTCCGCGATTTTAATTATCAGCTGAGCGAGGTTCACGAGTATAACGTACTGACGGTAGAAGAAGTCGAAGAGCGGCAGAACACTCATCTGATGCATGCACTTGAAGACAACGCCGAGGAACGCGAGCATGTAGAAGAGCCCAGCGTACGGTATCAAGCTCACAACGACTGAGAACGCGAGATACATATACGAGAACAATGCGCGGAAGATCTGCATCGCAACGGATAGCCAATCGCCTGGCTTCAGTGTAACATTGAACCTTGTGCTCTGGACAATGACATAGTTGCTGTATAAGTCGTAGCCGCGCGCCTCGAGCCAATCCTCCTCTGAAACCTTATCCAGTAACACGTATCCGCTGTAATTTCCGTCTTCATTGACTTGAACCTTCGTAATGAAGTAGTACTCGACTAGTTGCATTCCTCCAGCTGTCATTCCGTAGAGATCAGCGTAGTATATTTCGACCTCACTGTTCGGCTTAAAATTCTCCAATGTGAATGAGACGTTCACCTTGTTATCAGCGATCCTCACGTCTCTTACGATAAACTCAGCCTTTGCTTGGCTCGGCGGAGGCTGCGGTTGTGATGAGTAGTATCCGCATATGGCTTGCCACGCGATATCGTATTCTCCCTGCACCCAGCCTTCTGCGAATATGTGATAGTAGTATGTTACGCTCGGATCGGTGTCGGCACCGTAGCCGAGTAGCTCTAGTCTACCGATGAAGCTATCAGCATCCCGTGGGAGAAGCTGAATGCCCAGTGTATATGTTCCAGGCGTCACGTTTACTGTAAATAGCTGACGTGTAGCAAAATACTCCATTCCGTAGATAGTGAATGTCCTTTCAGCCACGATTTCGTTATCTCTTTGAAGATAAAACTTCACAACTCCGTACGGAGGTGAAGAAGGAGATGGCATTGCTCCGTATCCACTGTAGAACGTGCATAGTGCTTGAAAATCTACGCTGAATTCTATGCGTATGTGATCAGTATGCCAGTACCCCGTTCCATCCTCCGCAACAGATATAAGAGTGCCGCTAGATAGATCGATGCCTGGACCAATGGCGTTCGCACAAACGCGTACAGTTTGCAACAACAAGAACAACAAGATCATTAGCGCAAGAGATACTGGAGCAACACGCTTCAACTCCTCCACCAATAGTATATTTCACTACTTAGTGCTCGAGTCGAGTTAGCTCATTGTAGCTTAAACGCGTCTATTGTAGCTTCATTGATAGTTCACCTTGGTGATATCCCTGGTTCTCAAAGAATTTCTCGAGAGGCTCAGGCAGAGAGAAAAAAACGCTGCGATAAGACCGCGCGTCGTTGCTCTAATACGCTCTGGAGACATAATCGAGCTGAAGAGTGAAGTCTTGGAGCAGAACGATGGTTCTCTCATAGTCGATAAGAAGATGCTCTATAAACTAGAGAAGCCCGAGCCGTATATCTTACGCATGGGTTCGAAGCTCTACAGGCTCTATATACTTGATTCAAATGTAAACGCTTTCTACAGGTTTGAAGATCCGAAACCACCGTCAAACGCAAAGATAAACCCAGTAGTGTTAGATCCTCGGGTGCTCTACGACTATATTGCATCTTCCAGCGTGAGAAAACTGCTAGGCAAGATAACCGTTGGTAAAGGAGAAGCACTATTGTACATGTTTACGGGCATGGTCATAGTGTTCATCATCATCTTCTTCATCCTACCGCTTCTCGGTCATGAAATAATCATAAAATAATCATGATGTGATACAATGAAGAAAAGAAAGGAGAGAGATGAAATAGACAGCGTGGAGAAACCGATAGACTTTGAGCTAGAGGAAGATGATGAGGAGTTCTGGGAGGGTATCGGAGACGATATAACAGCTGCACAGAAAAAAGCGATCGAGCTGTTAGCACGCCCGCGGGGCATAACAAAATACACGTTATCGGAGCTGAGCAGTGGAGAAGTCAAAGCTTTAAGCATGTTGAAAGCACTAGCTGAACTCATTCCAGACCCCGCTCTCATCAACTTCATAAGAAACTACGTCGTACTAAAGAGAAGTCAGAGTCGAAAAGGAGTCAAAGAGCTTATCGCAGTAGCTGGAGGAAGAGCGTGGAGAATACTTCAAAACGTATCCCTATCACGTCTAAGACGTATCCATGAAAGAGAAGACGAGCTCTAGGTGATGCATTATAGAGGGGGATCCCCACATATACATTCAACAACAAGCAGTAAAGCCTCATCGCAACCTCTCAAAGCTAATCATGAATGAAATAAGGAACAACGACTCTACGACGATTGTAGGAATCTACGGGAGACCAGGGGCGGGCAAGTCTACTTACGCTATGAAGGTAGCGTACGACTTCTACGGGTCATGGGATGATGTGTTAAAGCGAACCGTGTTTACACCGTTCGACTTTCACGAGGTTGTCGACAAGCTCGAGAGGAGCAATTCGTGGATACCTGTTCTAATATGGGATGATGCTGGTCCATGGCTTGAGCTCTTGAAGAGAAACAGCTGGCACCCACTTGCCCTAGGGATAAGGGGCTTATTTGAAACCATGCGTCTGCGTATAGGAGCAGTGATCTTGACGATGACAACGGAGAGGAGCCTCCCAAGGAGCATCCTGTACAATGGAAACATATACAAGATAAGGGCTAGAGTTATCAGGAACGGCTCACAGGTGAATGGCAATCCCAAGTCGATTGCTGAAATACAGGTTAGAAAAGAAAAGACGAGCGAGTGGGGTTCTTACTATTGGGATACAAGCGTATTATACGTGGATCACGTGACGCTAAGGCTTCCAGTCTACGATATCTATGAGAGGCTGAGGAGGAAATACATAGAGCTCTACATGAAGTTAGTTGAGAAATCACGTGAGCTGGGTCCAGGAGCACTGCTTGACTATGTGTATAAAGAATGGAAGAAGATGAGGAGAGAATGAAAGCGTTGATCTACATAATGCTTTTGCAGATAGTTGATATTTTAACAATGAAGATAGCTCTCGATCGCGGGGGTATTGAGCTCAACCCGTTATACCACGCCTTTGGCTTGGAGTTGTTTGCTCTTGTGAAGATTGTTGTTTCTTTTATCATCGCATTTATTTACTATTACTCGTCGTCCAGATCGATTAGAGCGAGTGTTCTTGCCGTGTATACCTTTATTATGCTTCACGGCATACTCAGTAATGTCTATACCGCGCTTTTCTAGCACTTTAACAGCTTTCATTTGCAAGTAAACATCATCTGAGCACAACGCGAGATACACGAGTTCATCGTTGCTAAGTATTTGTAAGAGTGCGTTTAAACATGCATTAAACACCGCATCGCTTATATTGTGAAATCTTCTAACAGCTTTCAGCACATCTCTGCGTGTAAGCACGCTAATCACCTTGTTTTGACTTTAAATGACGCATGTAGACATCGATGAATTCATCGCGGATGGATACGTGTCTGCGTGCTTCTGCTATTGTCTTGTCGATGAGCTTCACGAGTTTCCCACCTTCACAATCAATATCGAGGCATTTCTTCACGACAAGCAACGCGAGCAGCGTATCTCTAGTTATACTTGTATATCTCTCAAGCTTGCTCTGCAGGCTCTTTACTTCGTCTTTCAACCGCTTCGTCTCAGTGCTCGCCTCGTTGCTTATGCTCGTTCGCAACCGTTCGATTTCGTTCTTCAGGTCAATGTTTTCACTGACTGTCTTAGCGAGTTCTTCTCTGAGCTTCTCGATCTCCTTCTTCAGTCTAATAATGTTGTCTCTGCTTTTGTCAACACTAACTATTTGCTGATTGATGTTCACGTTTAGAACAATGTTCCTGTTTTCAACCCTGATCCTCGACTGCTTACTGTACTCGAGAACAAGCTGTTCAACAGCGTCCCTGATGAGCTTCTTCTCGTCAGCCCCGAGGCTATCCCAAATTAATTTCACGCGTGGGAGAACGCGGATGCAGAGAACAGCGTAGCGCCTTCTCTCAGCGAACACGCTTCTAATCTCTTCAAGAACATCGTCTTCTACACTAACGCTTGTATTATTAGAAACATTATTATAAAGAGGCCGTGTATACAAACGTTTGTATACATCACCGTTTTTATTAATACTTGTTATACTAGTATCCTCTCTTTTTTCGTTATTAGAATTTGTATAATTTGAATGAGAAGAGTGTTCGGAGGGGGTGCTCACGCGTGCTCACTCTTCTTCATCTTCTTCGTCAATTTCGGTGCAATAGGTTTTGGGGTTTCGTACCACAACGTAGTCGTTCTTCGAGAGAAGTAGCTCTATTCGCTTGTCGTTGCTGAAGTATATCACGACCATGTCGCATGTTACTATGATCTTCTCGAAGTTGCCGAGCAGGTACCTATCGTCGCGGTATATCTCAGTACATTTGACCTCGATGACGGTCATTGTCTCGCACCCTTGTTGAAGAAGTTGAAGAACACGTAGAATCGCTGTGTTGGAACGTATATGACGATTCTCTTTTTCGTCTGGTAGGATGGTACGTATCTTCGCTCGAAGAACCCGTAGATTGCTAGCCTTCGTAGGCTTCTCTGTATTGTTTCAGTCTTGTACGCGGTTTTCGCATGCTTCTTTGCGAACGCTATCAGTGAATCATATGTTATTGAACGCTTGTCGGTGGCGTTCATGTACTCATGCACTAGCGATAATACATTGTAATCTGACGTGGTTAAAGTCATACTAGTCACCGCAGTAGCAATCGTTCTTGTGCAAAGAGCCAATTCTGATGAACATCCCGTGATCGTTACTGTATACCTCCAGTACTAGTCCATCTTTTGATACAATTCTGTAAACTCTCCAACTTTGAGAATATGCGTAGTCGTTTGTTACCTCAGAGTAGATAGCGTTAGCAAGCCAGTAATGCCAATTCACGTCAATTTTCTCGTCGTTTGTGTTTCCGTTATTGTATTCATCTATGTATTTCTTCACTATCTCATGTATTTGAGACAACTTAATCATCACTGGGACCCGACTCAATTATTTCCTTACGTATAATGTCCCTGACGAGTTCAGAGACGGTGTAATACCCGTGACGTTTCATGTATTGTTGTATCTTCTCAAGCCATTTCCGTGGAACAATAGTTGAGACTCGAATGTATTTGGGTTGGGTTTGGGATTGGACCTGGGGCATGTGTCTCACTTATGTTTCATATATGTATCAAAAGTTTTTAAGCTTTTTTACATGTATGTATCAAACATGTAGCATAAATAATATAATGACTTGTCGAATACTTGTAACTAGGTGTGGTTCATGACTAGATGGGCTTCTGTTAGAATACCAGAGGAGCTGTACAAGCTCATTCAACGAGTCGTAAATGAGGGCAAGCACGGCTACACTTCTGTATCTGATTTTGTTACTGATGCTGTGCGCCAGCGTCTCCGTGAGCTCGGCTATCTCAAATAGAGTAGTTTTCTCATTATAGTATTGGGGCTGGGATTGGAGGCTTTGACGTTTTACATTAAAAAAATCAAGAACAAGCTTTATGTCTACGAGTGGGTGAACGGGGAGGAGAAATACATCGGTCCTCTCGACGAGATCGTCTTAAACTATTTGGCGAGTAAGGCCCAGATAAAAGTTAGCGGTCGCGTGAGCAAACGCGTGCTACGTCAATTAGCTAAATACATCGCCGATAACCTACAGCGAAACCAAGAGTGCGGGGGGTGGGATTCGAACCCACGCAGGCCTACGCCACCGGGTCCTCAACCCGGCCCCTTTGACCTGGCTCGGGCACCCCCGCGTGCTTCACTTATGAGTAATTACCGTAAGTGGTTTTAAACCTGATAGAGGAAGCATTAGCTGTGCGTTTTAACACCTGTTAATCATCTAGCCGGCCTCCTATACAACCGTGAAGCCCCGTTCTTTGAGGCAAGGAAAGCTCAGGGGCCGATAAACGGGTTCCTGAGGTCTGGGTATTTAACCCGTATCACAAGTAATTAAAGGGGGTGATTCCAGCGGTGAGAACCACACCGTGCGGAGAAGGTCGGACCGTGGTGTTTGACCTCTACGGTACACTAGTTGACTGGAAGTACAGCATAAGGTCGTTCATAGAGCTCTATGTTTCCCCGGACGCCGTGGGGAGGTTTTTCACGTGCGATATCAGGGAGATCCTAAACTATAGGCCCTACAAGCAGATACTTAAAAAGTGCCTCCTCGAAGTAGCCGGTAATCACAGTACACTTATGTCGAGCGAGCTCGTTGAGGCCTTTATATTGACCTTTGCAAAATCCCCTCCATTCCCAGACACTGTATACGGGCTCAAGCTGCTAAGAAAGCGTGGATTTAAACTAGCCGTCCTCTCTAATACCGATAGAGACTTAGTTGAGATTACTTTAAACGGCTTCAGAGAACTACTTGACTACGTAATAACGGCAGAAGACGTGAGAGCGTATAAACCATCTCTCGAAGCCTTCTTAAACGCATACAGGCTTCTCGGGGTCTCCACCGACCGGGTGGTGCATGTATCGGCATACCCCCAATACGACTTGGAGCCGGCGAACAAGCTTGGAACAAAGACCGTCCTCGTGGATAGAGGATTAGGGTATAGTTGGCCTATTAAGGTCAAGAACCTACTCGAGCTTCCCCGCGTTCTCGAAGAGTTTACTTAGTCTCAAACACTAATGTGTTCAGCCTAGTGGAGCGCTCTTCGATGAAATGTTTTCTAGCCACTACTCACCTTGGGGGCTTTCAACTTTATCTCCCACTTGTCGAGGGACTGCCTTATGGTTGGTATAGTAGTCCTAGCTTTTTCCACTTCATCCAGGAATATGGAGTGCTCGGAGTACTTTTCGCTGATGCCCATGTCCAGCTCGCGGTAACCCCATGGACTGAACACACCGCTCCTGCCGGTGAACATTTCACTGGTTTGATTAGCTACAACCACGTAAGCCGTGTTCTCGTGAGCTCTGGCCGACGCTAACTTGTCCAGTATCTCTTCCTTTAGGGGTCCCTTAACCCAGCCGGCCTGAACTACGAACACGTTTACGCCGAGTACGGCGTATGACCTGAAGAGCTCCGGGAACCGTAGATCGTAGCACACGGCAAACGCTATTGGAAACCCGTTTAGAGAAACTATCTTACCTAGAGATGTACCGGGCTCGAAGAACTCGGACTCTCGGTATCCGTAAGCATCGAACAAGTGCATTTTACTGTACACCGGTAGTACCTCACCGCGACTGGTAACTAGTACTACGGTGCTCCTCGACTTGGGAGGCACATCCGTTCTCTCTATAAAGTGTACTACGATGCCGGCTCCTAGCTCGTTGGCGAGCCTTATAAAAGTCGCTAGGAACCTACTACTTGTCGCGTACTCCGATAACTCGTACACTTTGAACGGGTCTCTGAGTTGAAGGGGGTTTGTCATGCTGTATTCTGGTAGAACTATGAGGTCTGCTTCCCTGTAATTCCGCTTTACAAGTGAATATGCTTTTTCGGCGTTTTCAGGGGGGTACGCGGTAAACGATGCCTGAACTATACCGATGACTATTCTCGACACGCGGGTCACCCTTAACCATCTGTGAAATCTCTCGTGAATGATTTTTAACCAAAAGTACCGTCACTTAAAATGCTTCACTTCTCGGATAGCCAGCATTCCCAGGTACTCTGTAGTACTTGTGTAGCTTGAAGTCCCTCATTGCTGTCAAGTCAAGATTCCGTAAAGCTTCAATGAATTTCTTAACTTCACCTTTCTTCAATTTATTTCGTAGTACGAGGAAATCAAACTCTTCCCAGGTTACCGGTATGAAGTCAAGGTCGTGGATGTCGGCGACGTATCCTACAGCTACGCCTGCATCCGCTTTACCGTGCTTAATGGCAATCGCCACGGCTGTGTGCGTTTTCACTTCATACGTATAGCCCTTGACAAGCCTCGGCACGCTACTCCACTGGATGCCGTGCTTCTCGGCAATGCTCTTTAAGTTTATGTCCACCAGAGCGCGTATCCCGGATCCTCTAGGTCTATTAACGATTCTTACATCACTTCTTAGGAAGTCTTCAAAGCCCTTAATTTTCTTGGGGTTACCTCTAGCGACAATTATTCCCACTAACCTGTCATACCCTCTTATAATTGTAGCCTCGCGTGTTAAACCGTACTTCTCTAAGAAGGGTACATTATAGGTTCCGCTCTCTGGGTCGAGAAGGTGCGTGGGCGCGATATCGGCCTCACCCCTAGATGTAGCTATCCAGCCACCCACGCTACCCGTATTTAGGATTCTACTAGTGTAAATGAGGCCGCTTCTCACCAGTATGTGTTCAAGTAGTGGATCGTTACTGCCTATGATGGTGAGTCTTCGTAATGGTGCCTTTTCGCTGAATGGGTAGAATGGGACTAGCGTGCCGGCTTCAAAGTAATCCGTGTTTTCGTCTAGTTCGATGAAACCGTCACTATAAGTAATTGCGTATACACTGCCACTACTAAGCGATACTGGGTATGCTGTGTAGCCGTGACTGGATTCTACTAAAATAGATGGAATAAGCCATGTCTTACCAACGCCTTTTCTGATCTTTACCGGGATCCTAACATCGATCCTCGTCTCGACGTACCGTAACCCCGTTAACCTCGTAATGATGGGTTTCACAACGCGGACTAAGATCATGTAGCATGAGAGGGGAAAGCCGGGAAGCCCGAAAAGTAATTTACCCTTATCAGTGGTGGCTATTAGGGTCGGCTTCCCAGGTCTGGATTTAAGTCCGTGCACGATGACCTCTCCCACATCTTCGAAGACCCGGTATACCAGGTCCATCTCGCCTGCACTAGTACCACCACTCGTAAAGACGGCATCATAGTGTTCTAAGTCCTCCTCGATAACGCTTCTAATTACCTTATAGTCATCTGGTAGAATACCGCGGTATGTAGCATCTGCCCCCCATTCCCTTAGGAACGAGGATACGAGTAGGCCGTTCACGTCATATACCTTGCCCTGTTCAAGCGGCTTACCGGGCTCTACTACCTCGTTACCGGTCGAGTACACGGCTATTTTGGGCTTTACGTAAACGGGTACTTCCAGTAGGCCGAACCCCGCTAGTAAGGCTATGTGCTCGTGCCTGAGGAGAGTACCTCGCGGTAGCATAAAGTCTCCCGCAGACACATCACTGCCTGTTGTTGAAATGTTCTCTCCAGGCGCTACGGGTCGGTACACTTTGACTACATCGTCTAGAGCCTCTGTGTACTCTTCCATGACGACCGCGTCGCAGTCCCGCGGAATGACCGCTCCCGTGGAGACCTTAATTGCCCCTTCTTCACAGCTAAAATCCTCTCCTCGTTCACCTGTTTTCAGCTCACCTAGAACTCTAAGTATAACCGGGTTCACCTCGGTCGCATGCATTACCTTATCGCTCTTAACCGCGTAACCGTCAACCTCCGACCTGTCAAATGGGGGGTAATCCACCGATGCGTAGAGGTCTCTCGCGAGAACCCTGAAAAGGGCGTCTTCGAGTCTTACTAGTTCAAGACCTCGGGGCTGGGGGTTCGCCTTCTTGATCACCTTTTCAACGGCCTCGTTGAGTGAAGATAGTTCATGGAAGACTTTAACAGCCATAAATGCCCCTCTAAGCTACTTAATCTGTTTAAGTTGTAATTAAAATACCGGGTGACTGGTCATCCATGCTTATAGATGAATTAGTAAAGTGGGGGCTACCTCTAGAATACGTCAACTTGCTCGGTGAGCGGGGGATACGGGAGCTAAATCCCGTTCAAGTAGAAGCTGTTAAGCGCGGTTTACTGAACGGGGTGAACATGGTCATCTCTGCCCCTACAGCCAGCGGCAAGACTCTAATAGCTGAGATGGTATTGGTTAAGACCGCTGTGAACGGCCTCGTCGGGGTGTACTTAACTCCACTAAGGGCACTTGCAAGTGAAAAGTATGCTGAGTTCTCAGTACTGAACAAAATTGGCGTCAAAGTAGGAATCACCACTGGGGATTACGACCAACCAGCGGAGTATTTAGGAGAGTACGATATTATCGTAGCCACGTATGAGCGTTTCGATAGCTTAATGAGGCTGAAACCTACCTGGCTTAAACGTGTGGGATTAATAGTGATCGACGAAATGCACAATGTGAACGACCCTGAAAGAGGGCCAATAATTGAAATGATCGTGGCGAGGGCGCTTAAGCGGGGAACTAGGATTATAGGCCTATCCGCAACCATAGGTAACCCCGCGGAACTAGCCCGCTGGGTTAAGGGTGAACTAGTAACATCGGCGTGGAGGCCCGTTAAGCTCGTAGAAGGCGTCTTCAATAAGAAGAGGTCCGAAATAGTTTTTGCTGATGGGAGGAAAGAAAGCGTCGAGGAGGACCACGACGAGGCGGTAGTGAACCTTGTTCTCCATAACATTAAACGCAACTACCAAACACTTGTATTCGTTCATAACAGAAAACGTGTCGAGGAGTTAGCTGAAATAACAGCAACCTACATTACCCCGATGGACACACATGGCCTTGAAGCACTGTTAGACGAGCTCGAAAGCGCACCTACTAGGATCGAAAAGGAATTTCTCAGAGAGCTGGGATTTAGGGGCGTAGCATTTCATCATGCGGGTTTATCGCAAGTATCGAGAAGGGTTGTTGAAGAGGCCTTTAGGAAGAGGTTGCTTAAGGTCGTTTACGCCACTCCCACCCTCGCCGCCGGAGTTAACCTTCCCGCACGAAGGGTTTTGATATCAATTAAGAGGTATGATCCCGCTAAGGGCAGAAAAGTAAACATCAGTGTCTCCGAGTATAAGCAAATGGCTGGAAGAGCCGGTAGGCCACAGTTCGACGAAATGGGAGAATCCATCATCGTGGACGCCTCGAACATAGATGAGGGTTTCAAGTACATAACGTCGGAACCCGAACCGGTACAGGGTAGATTGCTAGGTGAAAGAAGTCTTAGAGTACACGTGCTCTCCGCCGTAGCTTCACTCGAGGTAAGTAGTATCGGAGATCTATCTGAGCTTTTCAAGCTAACTTTCTCCGCGTCTACTGGTAAACTCACAAACATAAGCGAGCAGATCGAGGACCTCGTGGACTTCTTAGAGGGCCTCGGCATGGTGGCCAGGAGAGAGCCGGGTGTTGTGCCTACGAGGCTTGGCAGGATTACGGCATACAGTTATCTAGACCCCCTTACTGTAAACATGTTCTTCAGGTATAAAGGCACTGAGTACAGGGACCTTTATATACTGCACTTAGTATCGCTTACACCAGACTTCCTCAAGAGTGGAGTTTACATTCCAGGTAAAGTAATGGCGGCTTACGAGGAGCTCGCGGAGGTGTATGCTAGTAGCGGGTTATTAATGCCCACTACCAGTGAATACTACGATTACGATGACTGGCTACACGGGTTCATATACGCACTCGCACTTCAAGACTGGATCAACGAAAGAAGTGAAGACGAGATCGTGGAGAAATATGCCTTAGGGCCAGGCGACATATACAACTTGAAAGATACCGCGAGCTGGATAACAGGAGCACTTGGAAAGGTAGCAGGTGTAATTGGCGACGTCGTGTATCACAGAAAGCTAACGGCCCTTTCCCAGAGGCTGGACAAAGGGGTTAAGCAGGATGCGCTAGAGCTTGCATCGTTAAAGTATATTGGACGCGTTAGAGCCAGGATACTAATAGAACACGGGATAAAGACCCTCGAAGACCTCGCCAAGACACCTAAGAAGAAGCTGATGAGCCTGCCATCATTTGGGCCTAAGGTAGCCGAAGAGGTGTATAAGCAATTACACGAACTAGGTTATAGTCCTCGATCATAAAGTGGTGAAGAACATGGTCTAACCGATGACTTGTTTTGTAAAAATATAAGCTACCTCCAGCTAAACAGTAACACGACGCATTACACGCCGCCGTAGCTCAGCCTGGTGGAGCGCCGCCCTGGTAAGGCGGAGGTCCCGGGTTCAAATCCCGGCGGCGGCTTGACGGCTTTCCCGGGGGCTGTCTTCCCCCCATTCAGGCTTCACACCATATGAGGTCTCATTACCGGGTTTCTCGGGTCCCGCTAAGCACCGGTAAACTACTTACTTCTGGGCACTCTACGAATTCTAATACCGTTCTCCTCGCAGTAGGATCTAGCTTCATTAGAGACCTCTACTCCGCCACCATAAAGCACTACTATGGGCTTAGCCTTTAAGAGCTTAGCTTTCTCGTGAAGTGCCTTGACCGCGTCCAGCGTAACTGTTCCCTTGTCGAAAACGTCGATCGCGAAAACCCCGCCTTTACGAGCCACTACTTGAATTAGCCCGTATCTCGTTGGGTAGAATACCTTGACGGAAAATCCCGCTTCTATGTATCTACCGGCAATTACCCCTACGGTCCCGTATCTTCTTGCAAGCATCTTACTCGTGTGTTTCTGCCTAGCCGTAGCCATACTCAACACCCCAATTTACGGGGATAACTCCTATGTAAACAATTCCCGTAACCCGGTGACTTATAAACGTAAAAACGTAACTGAAGTGCTCGACGATCCGACAGTACCCGTTGAGTGTGTTACATAAACGTGAAAGGGCCCGGGCCGGGATTTGAACCCGGGACCTCCGGGTACCTGCCCCTTCATCTCGGGGGTCCACAGCCCGGCGCTCTTCCAGGCTGAGCTACCCGGGCCATATTTCAGCTACATGGCCTGGGCTCTTCATAGTATCCGTTCGGGCCCAGACAACCATATTTTACAAGAGGGTATTTAATTATTTTAGTTAATAGTGTCTGCAGGGATAGACGTGGGCTCTTCAAAACCTAGAGAGGTGTATTTGCCAACACATATCATTCAGTGTAATGAAAGGAGCGCGTGTCCATACTACGAGGTAGTGCAGTTTGGCAAGGAGCCCGATGTGGTGTGTATAGCCTACTGTAAAGCCACTAGTAGATACCTAACAAGGTCGTTCGTGAAGAAGTGCATGATGTACTGGGAGGCCTGCCCCTTCAAACACGCTCTCGATTTTCAACCAGCTTAGCGGTCATCAAGCATCCATATACTCTCCCCCGTTGTAAAACATCCTGAAATCAGCGTTTCGAGGGCTCTTTGAGCGGTATAGGCTTTCACGAGATCCGGCCCTGTGCTGTTCTCAATGTAGTTAGGGTTGCATCCACCTCGTACCCCTTAAAGTGCTTGGAGCGTCCTCTCCGCAACTTTAGAAACCGAGCTCTTTCCTCTTTCTGATCAGCTCTACAACGTAGTTCTCAAGCGCGTCTAGTGGACCATAATGTATTGTTATCAGTGTTGTTCTACCCCTATACCCCCTGCCACTAGGATGGGCTGTTATCACCCCTGCTCTAGCTAGGTTTTGTACGTATTCGTACAGCTGGGTGTGCCTGCGTGGTATTTCTCCATAAGATTCACATATCAGCCTGTACTCGTCCTCGACCTCGCCCATTTTCACCTCGCGCCTACCGGTCCTATGAAGCAACCTAATAATGCCTAGTAACACCAAGAGCTCGTGTAGTGTACTGTACCTTACAGCTTCACTCACGTTTACTATGTCTCTTGAAAGGCTGAATATCGCCTTCCTTGCATGCTCGACTGTGACTTTACGCGATCTCTCCCCTTCCGCTATATCGCCAGCTAGTAGAAGTGTTTCAAGCGCGTGTCTAGCATTACCTCCACCGCCTTTTTCGACGCCCTCGTAATTGGCGATGAAGTGTAATACGTCGTCATCATAAGTACCGTCGTACAGCGCCAGTGAGGCCCTATACTTCAGTATGTCAAACAGCTGGTCAGAGGTGTACGGTCTAAGCCTTACGACGTGTCTCAGCAAATACCCTTCCGTAGCTGGGTCCAGGAAGGCGAGTTTGGATGCGTCTGAGGCTATGAATATGAAGTTTACGTGCTTTAAACCTTCGTGAGCGTCGTATATTCTAGCAATGAAGTACACGGCATCGTTTTTAGACATGCTTGCAAAGTAGTGAAACTCGTCAAGGGCCACTATTACGTGGAGGTCCATTTCCTCGAGGTGCAAGAGAAGGGCATCGTGCATTTCCTTCGCTGAAAGACCCCTTGGGGGTAGAGGAATGCTTAATTGCCTGGCAATATCGTGTATCACGTTGTAAAGTGTTCTGTTTCGATGGCAGTTCACGTGAACGTATGCCACGTTATATCCCTTATCTTGAGCCATGCGAACGAATATTCTACCGAAAAGCTTCGAGAGAGCGGTTTTACCCGTTCCCACACCGCCCATTATGAGGACTCTTTGTGAAATACTACCCGGACTTGTAACTAAGTGCCTGAAGTAGGATACAAGGCTCCTTAGTTCCTCTTCTCGATGAGGTAGCCGGTCTGGCAGGTGTTCTGGCATGAGGCTTTCTCTACTCTTGAATATAGTCTGTTTACCTAGCTCTTCTTCGACGATTCTCCACATATCCCTCATGGTGCTACCACCGTACCAAAACTTTCACTCACCTAAATCCTAATGCCCGCCTTAAAAACTGAGCGGCAATCACATGCCCCAATGTAAGTCTTGTTGTCGATGATCTCTACGTAGAGACACACCCTGGTAAGAGGATCGCGAGAGACCTTCATGGTATTCAAGTACTCGGTCACTTTTTTAAAGAGGTCTACGCTAGCTCTTCGAACACCCCTAGACCTCACTTTAAGCTTAATCCTACTGCTTTTCACGACTTTTTCAAGGCATTCCTTGAGCTTAACGGTTTCTGGCGGGTATTCGAGTACACAGTTTACTGGTATGATGTTTTCTACAAAACCGTATTCTCTGTGTGACGCGGCTGCATATGCCTTTTCGGGGGTTAGTGCAGTATATACGAGTAGTACTCCAGGATACTTGGTCCTCTCAACCCTGATATAGGGGTCGCGCGCGAAGATTACGTTGCCAATTTCCTGTTCGCAGAGTTCAACGCTACTGCTTCTACAAGTTACTATAAGTTTCGGTAAGTCGTTCACAACCATTCCCGTAAACTTTATATACTTACTGCACTTAAACACTAGCAGAGCCGTAAAATGTGATCACCGTGGTAATGGGTACAGAGCTGTGCGGCTTTTTTAGGAAAGTAGTTGAAGACTTAGCGTCATTTCTACGCCGCCACTTCGGTTCAGAGGAGTACAGCAGGGTCGTTGGAACAGGCGTTAGTGGAGACCAATCAAGGTACATTGACGTAATTACGGAAGAGCTCGTCGTTGAGAAGGTCAAGAGCGCAGGACTTTCAGCGTGGGTTGTTAGCGAGGAGAAGGGTCGATGGGCTTTGAGCGAAAAGCCTGAACTAGTTCTACTCGTAGACCCCCTTGACGGTAGCTTAAACTACTCCCTGAGAATACCTTTTGCATCAGTATCCCTGGCAGTTTACCCCGGTATTGCAAAGATCACCGAGCCCGTATATGGGGTTGTTTATAACATCTTCACGAGCGACTCTCTTGAGCTCTGTAACGGGAAGGTGTTTCACGACGGAATACAAATAACTGAGTACCTAGGTCGAGGTTTCGAGGTAGTATCCATATACACGGAAGACCCGAAACACCTTGAAATTATTTCGAAGGAGTTTAAAAGGAATAACGTATCCGTTAAGACTAGGACAATGGGTTCTGCATCCTTGGAGGCCGTTTACGCCGCCGTGGGCCTAATTGGGCACTTTGTACACCTAACTGGTAGAATAAGAAACACCGATTTGGCGGTAGCGCTGGCCGTTGCAGATAGGCTGAAAACGAGAGTGTATACTGCTCCACCACTAAGTGAGATTGCCGTGGACCGTGTTCAGGAAATTAAAAAGGTCATAATTGCGTCTAAAAAAAGCCTTATTTGGAAGCTAATAGACGAGCTATAATGATTGCAGGACTTTTTCGAGCCTTTTTGAGAGTACATGGGCACCTTTCTTAGTAACCAAAACAACTTCTTCAACTCTAATCCCATATTTCCCAGGAAAATAGACTCCGGGCTCTACTGTAAACACCATTCCGGGTTCTAAGACGGTATCGCTTTGCCGTCTTAGGTAAGGCGGTTCGTGCACTACGATCCCTATGCCATGTCCGAGGCCATGTATGAACTTCTCTCGTAAACCATAGTTTTCGAGGACCTTTACTGCTGTCTCGTACACTTCACCTGCCCTGATTCCAGGCTTAATGGCGTCTATGGCGGTTTCAAGGGCTTCAACGACCGCTTCTATGCCCCTCCTCTCCTCTCTGCTAGGTCTGCCCCAAAGGATCATCCTGGTAACATCGCTACACCTGCCACCTACCTTGACGCCTACGTCGACTAGGACAAGATCTCTACTGCTCAGGCCTCTATTCCCGGGCAGAGTGTGAGGATATGCGTTGTTCGGCTTAAATGCGATAATGGGGTCGAATGCCGCCCTCTCAACGCCGTGGTCTCTAACGGTCTTTTCAAATACACCTGTAAGTGCCGTCTCCGTCACGCCTTCACGAAGTTCGCTATAAATGGCTAGTATACCCTTTAACGTTACCTTGGTGGCTTCTTTTATGCTCTCTAGTTCCCTGTTAGACTTGATCATCCTAACTTTCCATATGTCGTTTGACACGTCTATGACCTTACCTTCAAGAGTGGCCTGTACGGTTCCCTGTAGGGGGCTCACGTGCGAGATGTCTGCACCGATTTTTTCGACATTCCTGTACCTGGCAATTATGTCTTTCCAATCAAGATCCGCGATAGGTATGTGCGGCGGTTTGAGAGTTCTTGAAACAGCGTACACGTCAACGTGGGGAGGCACCATATCCCTGTACCTCTGGTATTCTAGGAGAGGGACATATAGCGACGCTGTGCCTTGCCTTTTATCGTAGATCATGAGGAGCACGGCGTCCCCGATTGTGGGGACTCCCGTAAAGTACTCAATATTGTCGGGAGCACTTAGAACTAGTACGTCTAATCCTCTGCTTTCAGCGATATCCCGTAAAGCTTCGATCAACACGGTACACCAAGGTTTAATAACACGCTAAGAAATAAAAACAGGTAAACTGAGGTGGAATAGTGAGCGAGAAAAACAACATCAAGTGTCCTAAGGACGGCAACGCGCTCGTGTTGATGTACGAGGCCGAGAAGCTGGGTAACACGGCCAGGGTAATGGTGTACTACAAGTGTCCTGTATGCGGCTACAGAAAAGACGCGGAGAGATTAGAGTTACAGAAAACCGAGCAAGGCATCCTGGTTAAGAAGTTTCTTTACCCTCCTTAGAGCGCCCTTTCCTCCCGCTGACGATCTCGGAGAGAATCGATTCCACAATTTTGCCCTTTCCAGGGGGTACTTTAATTACATAGTGACCAACGTTTAGAGGTTCTGCTACGGCCACTGCATTGTCGTCCACGTCGAGCAGCCTTGAGATCACCTTGTTTATGATGCTGGCAGGTACTTTAACGAAGTCCCATTCGCTTAGCGAACCTGGAGGGCTGTTAACGGAGATCCCCGCTAAGATGTGCCTGGTCAGTCGTTTTTTACCGCCAGATGTCGTAGTTTGTTCTATTTTCTTGGTTATAAGCATCCAAGCTCCACTACGTAACTTCAAGTATATGCGCACCGTGCACACCGGGTGCTAAAGAATATTAGAAAGCAAGCTACTAATAACCCTGGGATGACCTAGCAGGAACGTGCTGACACATGATGTAAGGTGGAGCGACGGGGACCGTTACTAAAAGTGCTTAATAGCTTATCCAAATATTGATAGGCAGGGGGAGCCTCTATGCAGTTCCCCGAAGTAGTGAAAGAAATAGAGAAGATACTGTGGCCGAGGCCCCTCAAGCTGTTCACTGCCGGTCCCGTTGCCTGCTTTCCAGAGGTACTCGAGGTAATGAAGCTCCAAATGCTTAGTCATAGGTCAGCCGAATACCGGGAGCTACATAAGGACACCGTTAAAAGGCTTGCAGATTTCCTTGAAGCAGGGAAAGCAACTGTATTGCTAATACCTTCAAGCGGAACGGGCTTCATGGAGGCGAGTATAAGGAACGCTGTATCCCAGCGAGGAAAGGTACTGGTTACGGTGATTGGGGAGTTCGGTCATAGATACCGGGAAGCCGTCGAGAGAAACGGTAGAACACCAGTTGTACTAGAGAAGCCCCTTGGCAAGCCCGTCTTACCGGAAGAACTTGACGACGCACTCAAGAATAACAAGGAGGTAGAGGCAGTTACAATAACGTACAATGAAACGAGTACAGGCGTCTTAAATCCCCTAAAAGAACTGGCCAAGGTGGCCAAGGAGAGAGATAAGCTGGTATTTGTAGACGCCGTATCCGCGATGGGCGCGGCTGACATCAAAGTAGATAGCTGGAAACTCGACCTCGTCTTCGCTAGTAGCCAAAAGGCTTTTGGGGTACCTCCCGGTCTCGCAATGGCCGCTATAAGCGAAGAGGTATTTGAAAGAGCCAAGAGAATTCCTGAACGCGGCCTATACTTTGACCTACTTGAAATCAAGGAGTTCCTACTATCACAGTGGTCTACCCCGACTACCCCGCCTGTACCGCAAATAGCCGGGCTAAACGCTGCCCTCAGGATCGTTGAAAAGATGGGCGGTAAAGAGGCTTGGCTTAAAATGTATGCTGAAAGAGCCGAGAGAATTAGAAAAGGTGCAATGGAGCTCGGATTAAAGCTGTTCGCCGAGCCGGGCTACTATAGCCCGACAATAACGGTGATTTACAACCCGCCCGGGGTCAGAGGACCAGTAATATACGAGGAAATGAGGAAGAGGGGCATTGAAATAGCTAGGGGGTACGGAGCTGTCAAGGATATAACTTTTAGAATAGGTCACATGGGCTACATAACAGACGAAGATATAAGCATCCTCTTTGAAACACTCAGGGAAGTGTTAATTAGTATTGGCTATAAGCCTCCTAGCTAGGTGGGGCAGTTGGTCAAAGTACTCGTTGCAAGCAGAATTCACAAGAACGGTATAGAGGTCCTCAGAAATAGTGGTGTAGAAGTGATAGTGGCCGAGGAGCCCAGCGAAAGAGAGCTCGTAAACCTAATCAAGGGTGTTCATGGCATAGTCGTGAGGAGCAAGCCGATCGTTACAAGAAAGGTTATAGAAGAAGCTGATCGGCTTCTCGTAATAGCGAGGGCCGGCGTCGGAGTAGACAACATAGATGTGGAGGCTGCTAAGGCCCGTGGCATAGAGGTCATAACAGTGCCGGAGGCTACAACGCAGAGCGTTGCAGAGCTAACAATAGGTTTAATGCTAGCCGTGGCGAGAAAGATAACCCTGTGCGATAGAGAAATACGTAGAGGTGAATGGCCTAAAAAACACGCTATGGGGTTTGAACTAGGCGGCAAAGTACTCGGCATTATAGGTGCAGGTAGAATAGGGTCTACCGTGGCCAAGATCGCGAAGTACGGCTTCGGCATGAAAATACTTTACTATGACATAGTACGAAACCCTAAAATAGAGGAGGAGCTCGGAGCCGAGTTCGTATCATTAGAAGAGCTGCTGAGAACTGCCGACTTCATAAGTGTGCACGTTCCACTAACACCCGAAACAAAGCACCTGATCGGCGAAGATGAGTTGAAATTGATGAAGAAAACAGCAATACTTATTAACACTTCACGTGGCCCCATAGTGGACACGAGTGCGCTCATAAGGGCCCTCGAAGAAGGCTGGATAGCGGGTGCAGGGCTTGATGTATTTGAAGAAGAGCCGCTACCAAAAGACCATGCACTAACCAAACTAGATAACGTAGTATTAACAGCACATGTGGGTGCAAGCACTTGGGAGGCGCAGGAAAGGGCTGGTATAGAAGTCGCCAGAAAAGTGATAGAATTCTTCAAAGCCAAGGGTTTGCTAAACTAGAAGGAGACCCGTGAGCACTCGAAGGGGAAACTTTTTAAAGGGAGGTAGAATCATTGTTAAAGTGGCGGGGCTAAATAGCGGGGTAGGGCAGCCTGGTAGCCCGCGGGAGGCATGGTTACCACCTCTTCGAAGAGGTGGTAACTATCCCGCGAAGCTCATAGGAGGGTGCCGTACCGCTCTCGGGGATACGCGTAAGGGTCCAGCCCGAGGTCGGTGGTTCAAAGCGGGGTGCCCTGAAGGGCACCCCGAGAGAGTCCACCCCCCGCTATCCCGCTGCAAGGCGGGCCCCGCCACTTCCACTCGCTCTTCCTTACCCCTAGCAAATTTCTGGGCGTGTGCTGCCTGAACGCGCAATTGCTACGTTGCGTTGTAAGTTTAGAGCACAGGTTCACTGCACGTTGAACCTCTTTAATGTTTTCATGGACTATGAAATAGAGTTGCTTTAAAGTCGGGTAAGCTCTCTTAAGATAGTTAGGCTTGACTACGCAAAAAGGTGCGTGCCACGTGTCAAGGTTTTGCGGGTGGATAATACGTAAGGCCAAGGTTGGTAAAGTAACTATTTTGGAGATTTGTGGAAATAATACCAAGCCCATAGTGCTCGTGTTGAAAGAGGACCGTGATGGAGAGCTTTACACGCTGGCAGACAAGTTGGATGCGGGCTCGGCCGTGTGCTTTGAGGGTGAGATAGCGCCAGAGCAGAAGAGCAAGCGTGGGGTCGAGTACGTCGCCAGGAAAATCGAGGTCTATGGCAAGCCTGTAGAGCCTCTACCGGTGGACGTGTCAGGTAAGGTACCGACACTTCTCGATACGAGGATAAAGTACAGGTGGTTACTTGCTAGAAACCCAGCTGAAAAAGCCCTATTTAAAATCAGATCCGGCGTAATTAGCGCCGCTAGGGAATACTTCGAAAAGAACGGCTTCGTGGAAGTGCACACACCTAAAATAGTAGCGGCAGGGGCCGAAGGGGGTGCCACGCTGTTCAAGGTACAGTACTTCGAAAAAGAGGCGTTTCTGAGTCAAAGTCCACAGCTATATAAGCAAATGCTAATTGCAAGCTTCGAGAAGATATATGAAATAACACCCTACTTTAGAGCTGAGAAATTCAACACTACGAGACACCTTAACGAGTCCTGGGGCATCGACGCAGAGCAGGGGTTTATTAGTGGGGTGGAAGATGTGATGCAAACACTTGAAAACCTCATAGTCTACATCCTAGACTACATAGCGCGTCATTACGGAGAGGAGCTCGAAGTACTCGGTGCTGAATTACCAAGAGTCACTACGCCGTTTAGGAGGTTAAAGTTCACGGAAGCCGTTGACATTCTAAGAGGCGAGGGCGTAGAAGTAAGCGAGACTGAAGACTTAAGCGATGCCGCCGAGAAAAAGCTCGGCGAGGTAATGATGGAGAAGAAGCACTACCTGTACTTCATTGTGGGCTTTCCGTGGAAATCAACTGCATTTTACTACATGAGAGAAGAAGATGGAATTTACGCTAGAAAATTCGACCTGGATTTCAAGGGGTTAGAACTGGCTAGTGGAGGTCAGCGGGAACATAGGTACGAAAGACTTATCGAGGCGATGAGAGATAAGGGCCTAAACCCCGTGGACTTCGAGTTCTACTTAGAGTCCTTTAAGTATGCCGTACCCCCGCATGGAGGTTTTGGACTGGGGTTGGAAAGGCTACTGATGAAGATGCTCAACCTAGAGAACATAAGGGAGGCGATAATGTTTGTTCGTGACAGGACGAGGCTGGTACCTTAAGAGGTTAATTATTAAAGTGAGGAAACGAAGGAACTATACTGTTTCTTATACTCTAAAGTCCTTGATGCCAAGCCAGCTTATTAACGCCTCGAAGGCCTTAAACTTAGATATCACCTTCGAAGCCGGGGGTCCTGGTTTCTTCATGTAGAACGCGTTTACTTCGTATACCGTACCATAGGCCTCTCTGTCAATGGCTACTCTTCCTAATCTCACAAGGTCTACTAACAGCCCTGCAAGCGCGGGGCTGTCATTTATTCTCCACACGATGTAGAGTTCATCTTTAAACTCACCGAAACTATAATATTCGATTACCATGGATACGAACTTCTTGTCTCCCAGGGGCTCTAGGTAGCCTGTTGGCCTGATGTAGTTTGGCGCCTCGTAACCCAGTATGTCGGCTACAAGAGCACTTTTGGTTTTCTTCTTCATTATGTTTCTCTCCGGGTAATTCAACGCCAGGAAGTCCGTGTTCCCGCCAATGTTAAACTGCGCGATATCAATAACTTTCCTATTTCTCTCGTACATGTGTTCGAGTAGATCCGCCGTTAGCGGGGTAGCTCCCGTTGCCCCGTCGTCTCCAAATATAACGGCTTTACTGGACTTATAGAAGCTGATAAAGGCCATATCATTAGCTATAGGTGAAGGGATAGCGTTTATGAATGCTGCACTCTTGAACTTGGAGGAGTAAAGCGCAGTCATATAAGCATACGTCTGTGAAGCAGTAAGCCCGGCTGTCTTAAATCTTTCGTGTAGCTCATTAACGTCTTCAACGGGTTCAACGGGCTCAGTAGTCATTACGTTTACTATTACATCCACGCCGAGGCTCTTCCACTCATCAATAATCTCCCACGCCGCTACTCCAAGACCTACTAGCTCTTCGCGTCCACGAGCTTTAAATGGTAAGCCCTTGAGGCTGTTGAGGTGTATACCCCTCCTTACAACGAGGTCTTTTAAGGTACCTGGTATGGGTCCGGGACCTTCATAGTATTGCCTGGCGAGCTCGTATACAGTTTTACCTACTTTTGACTCGTCTACGTCGTACGCGACAACGATTTCTACATCATCGTACTTGTATGGAAGCCAGTGCCTTAACGGAATGCCGTAATCGGATATTTCATTGCGTTTTAGCTTCTCCAACCCGACCTCGAAGTGTAGTGCGACGAGGCCCTGACCGACTATTCCAACCCGGATCACGCCTTCCACCCTAAAGCTTAAGTTTAGCAACCAGTTCTTCGAGGAATAACAACGCGGTACGGAATGCTTCTACACCTCTTTCTGTCGGCTGGTACTTTAGGCCTTCACCATCTCTAATCCGTGCTAACAACCCGTCTAACCCCATCCTGTAGATCACGGTGTAAACCGTTACGGCAGGTGGGTCTATTTCAAACCTGTCACGTAGCCTTACTTTGATATCATACGCTCTTAGAGGCCTTTTTTCGTCTAATAGAGCCTTTATTACGTATAACCACAGGTTCTCTATGGTGAGCTTTCTCTGCAACCTAAGTAAAGCTCTTGGAGGCCTTTCCAAAGCTCTCACTACCTTTCTAAAATATTTGTGATCGTGAATATAAACCTTTCCTACTAGGAAGCATGCTCTGAATTTAATAAATGCTCGTTAGTACAATTAGGTAATAATAGAGAGGGAGGAGGCGATATTGCTTGCGGGCTGTTCTGATAGGAGCGCCAGGAGCTGGTAAAGGCGTGTACGCACAGTACTTTAAGGAGAAGTACTGTATTCCGCACATTAGTACAGGTGACATCTTTAGAGAGGAAATAGCGCAAGGTACTGAACTAGGCGCAAAAGTTAGATACTACGTTGAGCGAGGGCTACTTGTCCCGGATGAAATAGTAATAGAAGTCGTAAGGAAACGGCTTAATCAACCTGACGCCATGAGCGGGTTTATGCTGGATGGGTACCCGAGGACACTAAACCAAGCGAGGGCGCTCGACGGGTTTGCCACCATAGACGCAGCAATACACCTCGTGGTATCAGAAGACGTGGCCGTAAAGAGGCTTAGTGGTAGGGTGGTCTGCCCTATATGCGGTAGGATATACAACCTGTACTATGAACCAAAACCCAAGTTCAACGAGGTCTGCGATCACGACGGCGCTAAGCTCGTCAGAAGGAAAGACGACGAACCAGCGGTCGTAAGACAGCGCTATAGAGTGTTTTACGAGACTTTCAAGCCGATCATTGAGTACTACATGAGTGTTGGGAAGCTGATAGAAGTCAATGCTGATAAGCCGCTGGTAGAGGTGCTACCCGTCCTGGAGAGAGTACTTATTGAAACCAGGGTACTAAAATTAAAGCCTTGCAGAGAGACGAGTAGTTCCTTGTAGGGGCTTGTACTAGTGGCCCCGGGTTTCCGAGATCCACGGTTGTCTGTGAGGAGGGGTGTGGAGGAACCGCGGTGAACCGCCTAGACTAAATTACAAAGCCTGGAGCGGAGAACAATTAACTAGGGCCCAAGCATTTAGCGTTGCTTTTTTCTTTAACTTAGCTCTCGAAGTACAGCGGGCATTCGCAAAGCGTGCTATCCATTACACGTTAAAGCATTTCCTCAAGTCCACTATCGTTGAGGGCCTTTCGGATGAGCGTGTGAACTGCTTGCTACTCTGAGAGGAGCTTTGGCGCCGCGTTCACGGATCCGAGCCAGCATCTCTCGCAACTACTGGGTGGTTTGCACTTTAAGTAGTTGTTTTTAAGTGGAATCATGTACCTCTCTGGCAGTATTCCATAGTCCATTGAAACCTCGCTTATATGACCTATTTTTGACTTCAGTGTTTCTACAATGCTTGCAATTTCGTGCTTATCCTTACCGTATACCACCATGAATACCTCATTACTGTTAGCCCTAAACGTTACTATGATCCTGTTGCAGTTTAAGAGGTTGTCTATGAACTGCTCTAGGTTCTGGCTTTTGATCTTGACAGCTGCTACTTCTTTGCCGGCTACCTCTGAAGATATTGTGACGCTAAGGGATAAGAGCTCCTTTGAATAAAGTGTATTGAGCTTTCTCCAGACGTACGTGTAGCTTAAACCTGTTTTAGCGGCGAGTTCTCGGATGCTCATTCTTGGATTGGACGCTAACGTTTCCAGTAACTGCACTAACTTCTCATCACTATGCAATCAAAGTTCACCATGGTAGAGACTTTCATAGCCCTTTTAATAGCTTACGAGTAGCACGTGAGCCGCGAATGACGTGGAGATAAGGGGTTAGTTGGTAATAGGCTATAAGGGGCTGAAATGGGCAAGTGCAAGTCGTGTGGGCGGGTGTCCGTGACGATCAGCGACATTATCGGCGTCTGTGCCAACTGTCTTAGGAAAGGCACTGTTCCCACCAGTGATCTGCATAGGGAATCGCGCAAGAGGTTTGGCTTGTCTACTATTCCTCTAAAGGAGGGCAGTGAAGAGGGGTTAAAGTGTATCGTGTGTGGGAGAGGGTGCTTCGTGGCAATAGGTGGCCGAGGTTATTGTAATTATAGGTTTGAAAGTGAAGGCGCATTGGCGACCTCTACAGGTAGCATCTACGAAGCTGTAGGGATGTACTACTATGATCCGCACCCAACCAACTGCGTTGCCTCCCCCGTGTGCCCGGCAACGACGGGCCTGGGCTACCCCCAATATGCACTTTCACCTAGTGGCGAGCACGGCTACTACAACATCGCTGTGTTCTACGGTGGTTGCAACTTCGACTGCATCTACTGCCAAAACTGGGAATACCGCGAAATGGCCTACAAGGCCAAACCCGCACTGAGCATTGATGTACTGGTCAACGCCGTTAACAAGAGAACAACGTGTGTTTGCTATTTTGGCGGGGACCCTGGACCCTTCGCGCCGCACGCAGTATTTGCGTCTAAGAAGATGGTTGAAAGAGCAAGGTCTATAGGGTTGCCCGTGTTCAGGGTGTGCTGGGAGACGAATGGGCTTTGGAATCCACTAATGCTGGAGGAGGCTACGAAGCTCAGCTTAAACACAGGAGGCATAGTTAAAATAGACTTCAAGGCGTGGAGCCCCGAGGTATATAGGGCTCTCTGCGATGTTGAGGAGAAGCACGTTAATTTAATCAGGGAAAACATTAAGTTGGTGGCCAAGTACGCACCTGCGAGAAAAGAACCACCCCTCCTTGTTGTATCGACACTTCTCGTACCGGGATACCTCGACGAGTATGAAATAGACCAGTTGACGAAGTACATTGCCGGCATAAATACCGAGATACCCTACGTGTTCCTGGGCTTCCACCCAGACTACATGCTAGTAGACCTTCCAGTAACTAGTTGGAACCACGCCGAAAAGGCGGTAAAAATCGCCAAGGAAAACGGCTTGAAACACGTGTATGTCGGAAACGTATTCCTACTTGGACACTCGTACTAGTAATAAGCATGGGAGTGCTGGTAACCGATTGGTAGGCGTAGAGGCCTACCTCGAAGTGTACTTAGCGTGGTAGAGACCTTAAGCCCGCCTATGCGTGATGAAGAGGAAAGATGCTATGCTTTTTTCTTAATGTAGTTTAAGTCCCCTAAATCAAGTCTCCAGCCCAGCGAGCCTAGTATTTCTTGTACATGTTCCACTTTCTCGGATTTGGGTATTGCGATCACGTTCTTGTGGCTTATGATGTAGTTTAATGCCACTTGTATAGGGGTTTTACCGTATTTCGAGGCTACGGATACCAGTACGGGGTTTCTTATGACGGAGCCCCGTTCAAGCGGAGTATACGCTTGTAGTGTGATACCGTTTTGAACACAATACGGTAGGAGCTCTTTTTCAACATAGAGCCTGTTCAGCACACTATAGTGAACCTGGTTTACGACTATCTCGTGTTTACGAGTAGACTGAATGCTTATTCTAAGCTGTGCTAGATCGAAATTACTTACACCAATATACCTCGTTAGTCCACGCTCAGCCAGCACTTCGAAGTTTTGAACCTGCTGCTGAATGCTGATCCTTTCATTGGGCCAGTGTATCAGGAACAGATCGACGTAGGGGATTTCGAGCCTTCTGAGCGAGCCTTCGGCAGCCTTAACTATCTTCTCCTTGTCATCTAATCTATCGGGAAGCATTTTAGTGGTCACGAAAACGGCGTCTCTTCCCACTTCCTTTATAATCTTACCTACGAATTCCTCAGCTCTACCTGCATCATACATTTCAGCCGTATCGATTACATTCACCCCGTGAGTTATCGCATATATGAAGGCGTCGAACGCCTTATCATAGGACCGGATACCGTAGGTTCCGATGCCGATGGCGCATACCTTATCCGAACCTATATATTTGTAATCTGAGAGGTCGTAGAGCTCGAGCATGGCTCTAACCCGTTATTACATTGAAGTATACGGGCTAATACTTGTTTTCAGAGAATTGAGGAGGTTATAATAGGTTTCTCTACAAAGTATGAATGCGGGTATCGGTCTAGGCTGGAAAAATGTACACCGTAAAAAGGGATAAGGCACGTGAAAAAAAGTTTATGGTTCTGACGAACACTGGCATACTGTACTTAAGTGATGGCGAGCCGGGCCCTTCAAAGAGGCATTCCTGCACCGCGTGCCCATTAAAGGCTATTTGCGGGGTACTTTAATGAACCCCATAATACAGCGCGGTGAAAAGGTAAACTTTACTTGTATAAGGTGTGGTAAGTGCTGTAGTAGCGGGCCAAATGTAGCGCTCACGGTACAGGATGTGTGTAAAATAGCGAAGTACATGAACACTTCGTGGAGGGATCTTGCGGGTAAGCACTTTTACGCCGTGATAGCCGATCACATCCCCGTGGCCGTGTTGCGTGGCATAGGAGACAAGTGCATTTTCCTGAAAATACAGGGTGGGCTGGCTACGTGTACTATATACCCGGCTAGACCAATGCGCTGTAGACTCTACCCTTTCATACCGGTGTCCCCCGGCGAGATCGGCAGGCTGGAGATATCAACCAAGTGCCCTGGAGTTAAGAGCGGCGAGCCCGTAGAACCCCCATGGAGCGACTTGGAGGAATATTCTAAGCAGGTTCGAGAACACTACACAAAGCTTTTTGATATGATTTTCAATAGGAACCTCGAACCTCTAAGAGCCTTAGAAGGGCTCCTCAACGATATATGCACCGACACCCGCTGAACTACTCTACGGTTACAACGTGCCTTAGAGGTACGTTGTCTGGAAATACGCGAATATAGTTGTCAACGTGCATCTCTCTACGGGATATTACTAGTCCACCGTGACTGGTCTCAAGCACGCAACTATCATTACTAGTTCTAGCAATATGACGACATACATTTTGTAGAAGGTTGCTTAACCCCTCCCTTAACGCTAACTGGAGCAGTACCCAGTCTCCTAACTGAGCCTTTTCATAGTTCCTACTCAAACCACCTACTGGGGACACGTAGAAGTAGAAGTACTGCTTATTAACAAAATCCAGGGATATCGGTACTACCCGGTTATCTAGGACACCATATACACCTAGCCCGCCATAAAACATTAGCGTGGCCTCCACCCTCTCTAACAGGTCGAGGTCATTAACGTTCCCTGTGAACACCGCGTAACACACTTCAAGCAGATGATCTACCCACTCTTTGCGCGGTATATTTGACACTACCCGGACATCTCCCTCCCTTGATACGAGGATATTGAGCCTTAGATTAGATAAGGGCAGGGCCACGTAACCACGAAGCCCTCCCTGCTCGAATTCGCCTAGTACGAGTGTGAGAGGGCAGCTAATGAGTTCCTTGTAGTGCCACAAGAGTATACCCGCCTCCCTGCTCAAATCCCTACATGTTTTAAGGTAACCTACAAATTATACTCTTCAATGAGGGAGAAATATTGAAACATGGATTCGCCACTACGGCAGTAATTGTACTATTCTGCGTGCTTACTACTTATAGTGGCATTGGCTTAGTATCAGCACAGGTGCAATTCACGGGAATTCATTACCGCGCCATTTACGACCCCCTGGAGAACGAAGGTCTATTAGAAGTAGTAGTGACAATGAACAGTGAGGAGCCTTCATGGCTAAGCATGCCGGTCAACATATTCGGTGAGACTGTACAGCTGAGATTTCAAAACTATAGCTATACCGGTGATATAGTACTTGGAGGTGTGAACTACGCTGAGGATCAGGACCTCGTAGAGGCTTTAACGTATGGTAGAGGAGCGCTTGAACTCTACTTCACCATTAGAGACCTAACCGTAGAAGCGAGCATAGGCGTATTCGAAATATACGTTGATACGACGATACTGGCACCTCTTACCAGGAATGTTACAGTAGAAATAGTGATACCTGGTAAGTATGAGCTTGAAAGCACTACTATTCTGGGGGAAACGAGGCTTTCGGTATCGAAGGAGCAGAAAAGCACTAAGCTGTACATTACGGGAATAGGCGAGCACGTGGTCACACTATACACGTATCTCGAAGAACAGGGGCCCGCCGCTCAGTACTGGCCAACAGGGCTTACGTATATTGCAATCGCGATCACAGTGGGCTCAGCGTCTACCCTACTAGCTTACTACGTACTTAGGAGGAAGAAGGTTAGCGTGATAGTGGAGCGGGTGGATTACGCGGATAACGTAACACGCGCAATACTTAAGGCTTTAAAAGAAGCGGGAGATAGAGGTCTTGTACAATCTGAAATTGTAAGGATAACTGGTCTACCTAAATCGAGCGTCAGTAGGAGAATTAGAAGACTCGAGGAGGAGGGCTTTATTGAGGTTAAGCGCGCCGGAAAGTACAACGTTATACATCTAACTAGCAAGGGGTTAGAGCTTTCCAAGAAGCTCCTAGATAAGGGGGGGTAAATGAACAGTGAAGTCGTACCAATATATGGACTTGGACTTTTCTTCGTAAGGGAGAGCGGTCTCGTGGAGCAGGTGGTTATATTTGATTACTACGATCCTCTTGAAGAGTATAAGGCAATCATGCTGGAGAGGAGAAGGCTCAAGGAGGAGAAGGCCCGCCTAGCTCAAAACATGCAGTACTTCTTAGACCTAGAAGAAGTTAAAATAAATGATAAGCGAACGTATCCAAGAGTGCGGGATGTCGAAATAGGTTTCCGAGGGGACTATAACCATCCCTATATAACCTTCTTCATAACTTTTACTGGCGAGCTCAGAGCGGGCTTAAACATCTATGAAGACTCCTACGAACCCGAAATAGCGGAGTACGACTACAAAGTGTACTGGGTCCTTCCTACAAAGGCGAGGATCGTGAGGGCTGATCTCGGAGTCCTGTACGAAGTCCGGGAAAACGGGAGGATTTTAGAGTTCTCCGTGGAGAAGGGAATGGAGATCCGGGGTTATGAGAGGATAGAGTTTGAACTAAGCCCGTAAGCAGCTTAAAGGGCTTTTAAAGGGCTCATGCAGTTAACTTATAGTAGATGATGTAAGGGGACCTCTAAAGACCCCTGATCAGTGATGTGGGGCCAAAGCGCTGACCACTACCCGGTCCTGTTGATGACTACGCCATCGAGTGAACGATGATCGAGCCTGACAGCGCTGAGGGGCGAGCTCATGCCGGTTAGGTTAAACTACATGTATTATCCATTTGCAGCGTCGCCACGCGATTACCCTAAGCTATTCATTGAAAAACCAAGCATTGTAGTCTTGAGCAGTGACCTTAAAGAAAAGCTACTTCATGTGTTAAAAAGCATCATTGAAAGAGGAGATGTACCCGTTGAAGCCTTCAGCAACCCGGAGGAATGCGTGCTGGTGTATAATGCCCTTCTAGACGTGGCTAAGTTCCTGGGCGAACACAGACTAATTAACAGAATAGCCTTAGCGTATTCTAAATCGGCTTCGAGGAAGCTAGATAGAGAAAAGGATGAAGTATTAGTAGCGGTTGCGAACAAGTTAGAGGTGTATGCCAGGCTAGAACGGATGAGCCCTCCATGCCTTCCCGTAGTTATGAGGCGTGGACGGAGGTCTAGAGTAGGTTTTACTCCCCATATGTTTACGATGCCCGTGGCCGAGTATCTGAACATTGTTTCTCGTAGATTAGTACACGATCCCGCATACTTGCTCGTGAACAACATTGTAAACGAGGGTTACGTGTTCTTGAACAGGCAGAAGTTCAAGCGAATCCTGGAAGAGCTAATCTTCCAAGCCGTTGTAAGGCAGATCGATCTTCAAGTGCCCCCTGTTACGGAAGAGTTCAAAAAACTGATCGAAGAGGTAAAGCCGCTTATAGCAGGTTTATACAATCACATCCACGGGAAACGGGCTATTCCAAGCTACGATGTAGATGTACCCAGGGAAGTCGTAGAAGGCCTTTTTCCGCCTTGCATTAGGAGGATCGTTGACATAATTGATAGTGGAGGTAACCCGAGTCACTTCGAAAGATTTAACTTAGCTGCATTCCTCGGAAGTGTAGGATTAGACGTAGACGGTATATTAGAATACTTTAAGAGAACGGCTGATTTTAACGAAAGAGTAGCGAGGTACCAAGTGGAACATATCCTAGGTCTAAGGGGTGGCAAGAAAAAGTATAAGCCATATAATTGTGACCGAATGAAGGCGACTGGCATGTGCCCCGTTAATGAGCATTGTCCTGGAGGTAAAAACCCTCTAGCTGTATATAAGCACAACCTCAAGGAGGCAAGGAAAACTAGTAGCAAGAGTACGTGAGCCGCCGGCGGGATTTGAACCCGCGTCCACCGGCTACCTTAACGGACCTAAGTGAACTCCGCTTACAAGGCCGGCGCTCCACCAGGCTGAGCTACGGCGGCTTCGGGTATTACTATAAGGAGGAGGGGTTTAAATCGCTGCCCCCGGATACGGGCGGTATTAAGACAATGATGTCACCGTCTTTTAAGGTTGTTGAAAGGCCTTGGAGCGGGGTCTTAGAGTTATGAAGTACTATGACTTCTGACTTCCCTCGTAGCACTTCTTCGAGCACCTTTGAAACTCCTTGCTTAGTCTTAGCGAGTTTTTCGAGTAGACCGGCTATTGTAGTATTTTCCGGGATTTCTACGAGTTCTTCGCTAGTACCGGCTTTTTGGGCGAGCCATAATAGGTACTTAACGTGGACTTTCAAGGCGCGCTTCCCGATTCTTTGTTTTTCTCTCTAATTCTAGCGCTTTCAAACAATTGCTTCCAATCCTCCTCCTTTAAGTTTCTATATCTTTCAACCAAAATACCTCTTTTCTCGCGATTCTTCATGAAGTAGTAAACAGTATAGCTACATATGGGTTCAATCAGCCAGTTATTTCTTTGTGCAAGATTAATGGCATAATCTACCAGCTGAGTTGCTATTCCCCTGCCCCTGAACTCAGAGGGGGTGTAGGTCTCGATCAATTTCATTACGTTGCCTTCAACCTGGTACTTCAAGTAAGCTTTACTTCCGCTTGGCAGTACTGCGTAGATGACTTGGCTGGTGTGTTTAATTACGTATCCATCTCCGTGCACTTCTCACACCTACTATGTATCCATGTAGCTTTAAATAAAAAATTTAAATAATTAACCGTGCATCATATATAGTGCGAGGAGTAATGACGATGATTACTGGAATTGTTCTGCTAGCACTACTGGTTCTTTCTAGCGCCTTCCCAATTCCAGTAGCTAGCAATCAGGCGAGCTTTACTATACAGGCCGTTTACGCGGGAACACTAATGCTTGATCTATCGGGACCCCTCTATGTAAGTTGGTTTTTAGGAGACCTCAGCGCCTATTGCGATGGGAAGGTAGATTCCGTGTCCTTAAGTGTTAGGTACGATTTAAACATTACCTTCGAACTCGTGCCCGGTGAAGGCATAACCAGCATATTGGGAGTAAACCTACTCGTCGAATCCTTGCAAGTAACGCCGGAGTGCGTCAGGGAGAAGGTAAACAGCGCATTCTCCGATTTCACCGTCAGTGAGAACAACGATATACCCCTACAACCTGAACTATGGAATAGCACGCTGACCCTGAAGGCACCGAGAAAAACAGGTGTCATAGTCGGTGTTGTGAGGCTTGACGTAGACCTTATTCACGTATCGAATCTTACCACCGAGGAAGGGATTTCTACGTCGGAATACACGAGGTACGATCTATACTACGAGCCTTTAACCGGCCTACCAGTCCACTATGTCGTGACACGTGTAAAGTCCTCGATTAATGGGCGCATCATCTATGTTTCATATACTCTACTTGATAGCGATCTAGAGGTCTTTAGGAGTATTCGGAGAAAGGTATTCGAGATAGCCGTTTCAAGCCCTAATGGCAACAGCACGGTTACCCTGATATTATTGTACCTACCCGAAGACCATGGAGGGCAGGCCGATCTAGACCCTTACATCGTGTCGGAGAACAATACCATCAAGGTGTCTTTTGCAACACCGCAGCTGTGCTTTATGCAATTAGGAGTGTTACTAGAAGAGGTTAGCGCCAATGTACCCCTTCAGGCCTACACAATCCCTGGAGGAGTCATTTACTACACCCCTAAGACGCTGAAGTGTAGTAGTATACAAGTATTTATCCCTGTAAAGCATGTTGCCGGGTTGAAAGAGCAAGTTGACTTCCCCGAAAAGGGATTACCCCCTCAAATGCCCTTGGAGGCACCTAGCGACTTACTAGTATCGGTGCCTATTGTAGCGCTTATCCTAGTGGCTGTTTACCAGCTTAGCGTAAGGATATCAGATCGGCTGGTGAAGGGGGAAGAATAAAATAATTACCGCTTCACATAATTTAATTCTAGATAAGGTGCTAGAGGAGTAGCCGTTATGCCCAAAGGCGGTTTAAGCATGATACCCGCAGTAAGTACCAATGGAGATTTACTAACTGTATTTAAACCCGTAGAAGAAACCCTCAGCAGCTACAACTCCAAAATACTGATGCCGATCAACCTTTTCAATAGAGGAAGTAGGAGGGTCAGTTACGCCATCTTAGAGCTCCTGGTAGAGTCGAGAAGGCCTGTTCCCGAGTGGAGATTGAAGCTCGATAACATAAGCATAACTAGACAATTCAAGCCAGCGTACTCGATAATGGCCGACGACGGCGAACGCGGAATGCACAAGTTCATCTACGACGTAACGAGCATACTAAATGCCCACGAAATAGTAGACAAGGAGTGGGTTAACATTCTCATCAAGTATGAAGGGGGAAACCCCTTCGCCGTCAAGTACATACTCCTAGACGCAATATACGAAGACCAAGACGCATACACCACATACAAACATTCATCGGGGTTAATGCTACTCGAGAACAGCGAAAAGGTCAGTTTCGCCACCAGAGAGTTTTGCGGTAAACCCGCTGTTCTAAGGCTAATTGCCTACACACCTAAACATGTTAAAGTTGAAATAACCGCAAACAACTACAAAACCGCCGCCCAAATCCCCCAGGAACGCGTAGAGGAATACACGTTAACCCTCGATAGAGGTACGGAATTCGTAGAGGTGGGGCCAAGCCCCGAAAAGTCTTCACCCTTGGTCATTTCCAGTTTAACGGTTTACAGTAGTGTGGTTAAGCAACCATTACTTGAGCTGTGCGGTGTAGATCACTCACTAGAAGGAAACAAGCTTAAATTCAAATTGCAGATCTGTAACAAAGGCGAGTCTCCGCCGGACAAGCTAATAGTGTCCTTGATGAAAAGGGGCAACGTACTGTGCTCTCTACAGGATTCTCGGATAAATATTCCACCAGGTAGTACATTAGAGCGCGTAATTGAAGTACCGGGTAGCCGGCTCGATGAAATTAACATTAGGCTAGTGTGGTTTAAGTTGACAAGGAGGTGGGTGAGGGACGAGGTTGTCAAGTTAAGGTAACTTAAAGCGTTCAGATGTACTTCAAGTTAATACCTACTTCTTTCGAAAAGCCCTCCACGAGTAACCGGTGCTCGTACCTCGTACTCTTCTTCTCTACGACGACGCCATCAATGCGTTCACGGGTTCTTTTGATCATTGCGTATAATAGCTCTATGTCCAGGTAATTCAGTGCGTGTTTCGATGCTATGTGCCCATAGCATAAATTCTCTCTAAGAGATACCTCGGTATGTTTTCTCGGGTAATGCCCTCCTCCAATGCCAATAACAGGTGTACAGTGTATTGAAGGCGGGTAGGCTGATATAAAGGACTTCACGGCCTCTCCTACCACCGCGTGATTCACAGGATCAGCCCACTCGTTAATACTACTACCAATTTCAACGAAGAATACAGGTTTTGCTAGACTTGTGGGACCGTGATGCGTTGCCTCGTAGCTAACCTCATACTCATCTCTTCGTTTAAAGTCTAGCGATAGGCTGTTCAGCGATCTAAGTATAAACCACTCGGCGCTCGGAAAGGCTATGCCTAGCTCGCGGGGGCGCCCTCCATGAGATGTATCACTAGAGAAGTTCCCCGTAGCGTGAACGGTATAGCTTCTTACCCCAGCTTCGCTGGAGTGGCGTGACAGTACTATATAGAAGTCAATATCGCTCGGTAGCCTACTCTCTAGGAAGTCGAAGTATATTACATCTTCGTTAAAGCCCGCGAGCACGATGAGGTCTCCTTCTAAACACGCTTCCGAACATCTACAGACGCTCGACTTGCGTAGTTTAAGCTCTTTGACAAGGTACTCTGCTATGCCCTTTCCTGCAGGATCCCTAACGCTATATGCTAGCCCTATCACGGCCTAACCCCCTTCTTGCCCTAAAGAGAAGGGCTTTCAGCTATAAACCTAAACGCTGCTTCTGACATGTTGATTAGAGTGGTGCTAGGTTAATATGCGAATTAACCTCGCGAAGTGGAAGTCGAGAAAGGAGTACATGTGGAGGCGTATCTGGGAAGACCTGGAGATAGGTTACCTTGACAGGGACCTATTACCACTTTTAGTACTCGTAAATACCGATAGCGAACTCTATACGACGAGCAGTTGTAGTGGGAGAATAGTCGTCATGGACTCGGATTACCCTTGGTCAAGAGATGAAACGGGGATCGTGTTCAAAGCGCATATACCTGTAAAGCCCGAGGAGCTCGTGTTCGTGTACAGATTCGAACCTCACAAGCGAATATGGATAAACGTGACGGGCCCCATAGTACACATCTATTCCTCAACCATGAAAAAAGCCACACAAATACTCGAGGTAGCCAGGAAATCCGGTTTTAAACATAGTGGGATAATGCACTTAAGTAAGGCACGGGGCGTTTTCTTAGAGCTCGTGACGGGGATATTTGTGTCGCAACTCGTTAGAACGAGGGATAGAGTGTTTATTAAGTACGAGGACCTTGAAGCATTCATTAAGCTGCTTAACGCAGCACTTCTCGAAGGAAAGAAGAGGTTACAGAGGCTGTATGAAGGGTTTTTAAAGGTCCTCCCAGAAGAGGTTGATGAAGCGGTAAAGAAAGATCTCGACGCCCACCAGCTTCTTGCCGGTAAAACTCCCATTGAAATATTTCATGAAATGTGTAAAGAAGGAGGTGCTGAGTGTATGTGAACTTTATTAGGACCGGGGCTCTAAGTGGTCGTGTGAATGGTGTGATGCGGTTATGCTGGGTAGCGAACATATAAGCATAGATGAGTTTAAAAAAGTGGATCTTAGAGTGGGCCTCGTAAAGTCGGCGGAACGCGTGACGGGGAGCGATAGGCTGATCAGGCTATCTGTGGACCTAGGTGATCTGGGCGAAAGGCAGGTAATTGTGGGGCTGGCTAAGTGGTATCCCCCAGAGCATTTTATCGGTAAGTATGTGGTTATAGTCGCGAATTTAAAGCCAAAAAGAATAATGGGGTTAGAAAGCCAAGGCATGCTACTTGCTACAGATACGGACCCGCCGGTCATAATAACTGCTGAGAGGCCTGTTAAGCCTGGATCGCGACTTGTCTAACTACCTCCCGCTGTTTAGCTTTTTTATCTAAATACTCTTTGTACCACAACATCTTGCCAAGGGCGTTTATGGCCCTTTCAGGAGACGGGTAGGCGGGTATGTTATGCCTATTTAGATACTGCATCGCCTCGTAGGTGTCAGCCCCGCCAACAAACGATGTCACCGTTGTCTTCTCCACGTGGTTTGCTTCGTAAAATTCTACGATAGCCTTAGCGAGCTCCCTCGGCTCCAGTATAGCCGTTCTACAGTAAAGAACCACGATATTGTCTATTTCCGGCGATTCCACGGCCACTTTGAGAGCCTTAACGTAGTTATCTATCCCAGCCTGCCCCGTCAAGTCAACGGGGTTTTTAGGGCTTCCAAACCACGGCATTGCTTCTTTGAAGGCCTCGATGAGCTCTGAGCTCGGTTCAACGAGCTTTACACCACTCAATTCCGCCGCATCGGTAGCTAGCACTCCTACTCCACCGCCGTTTGTTATTATGATAGTGTTTTCTCCGCGTGGTAATGGCTGCTGCGCGAATGCCCGCGCGATATCGAACATCTCTTCAACGGTGTAGGCCCTAATAACTCCCGCTTGCTTGAATGCTGCGTCATATAAGATGTCGCTCCCTGCGAGGCTTCCCGTGTGGCTTGCCACGGCTTTCATGCCCTTACTGGTCCTACCCGCCTTGATCACAATTACCGGCTTCTTCTCCGTTACCTTGGACATTTTTTTAACGAATTCCTGACCTTTGCCCGGTCTAATGCCCTCTAAGTATATTGCTATGACCCGTGTGTGGGGGTCATCCGCTAAGAGCTCTGAGAGCTCGACTGCATCTATATCCGCCATGTTCCCTATACTGAACAGGGCTGATAAACCAATCTCGTTCATTATCGTCCAGCCCATTAGGGCTATTCCAAGGGCCCCACTCTGCGATATGAACGCTATATTTCCTTTTTGTATTTCGAGCGGGCCGAAAGTCGCGTTAACGTTGCTCGGCGTGTATGCGTAGCCAAAGATGTTGGGGCCCAGAATCCTAGTACCGTATTCCTCGGCGATCTTGACTATCCTCTCTTCCAGTTCAACGTTGCCTACCTCCGCAAAGCCAGACGTTATAACAACAGCTACTTTAATACCCTTCTTTCCGCATTCTTCAATGGCTTTCGGTACTTCCGGCGCTGGAATAGTAACTACTGCTACGTCTATCTCCTCGGGCACGCTGAGAACGCTAGGATATGCTTTCACCCCCAGTATTTCACTTGCGTGCGGGTTTATCGGGTATATCTTGCCTTTAAATCCGTATTCAATGATGTTTTTCAAGATAACGTAGCCTATTTTGCCAGGACTTCTACTGGCACCTATTACGGCTATGCTTTTTGGTTCAAGCAAAGCCCTAAGCAACTTTGCCCCGACACAAGTTAAATCAAGAAAAGCTTATAAAGGGTTGCTACGCCATCCCTTCTCTAGTGGGATTCATTGCCCACGAAGATACGTGCAGGCCGTGTAAATTTACGGCACGTACATTGTGGTAGAACTCTTCACCGAGTTCGAGCAGACCCATATATCCCAGTGCAATACTACCCGGTGAAAACACGTTACCCGCTCTACAGGGTTTTCTGCAAGAACCCGTGATGACTAGGCGCGGTTTAAGTAACTCAATGAAGCTATCTACAGTGTCCACCTTAGGGTTACAGCATCCATATTTAAAGCCAGGTAAACTTGAAATCACGATATCCGCTTTTTCTCCTTTAATGTTAACGCAACCGCTCAGCCCGATCCCATAGATCGATACACCCTCGATTTCAAGGCTTTTACATTCAATAAAACCATCGACACTGCTCAGAGCAGCTACAGTGGCTGCATTATCATATCTACCGAGTACGCCGAGCACCCTGGCACCGCATACTTCATGGATCCACTTCACGATAGTTGGGGAAATGACGTCGCCGAGCAGGATCAAGGCGTTCGCGCCGTGGTACTTTAAAGCATAGCAGAGCAGTCGCGATAACGGTTTTGAACCGTACAGGCCATAAACTAGCAGTAACCTCAGCTTGAGATCACCCGTAATACCTCATAAACCCCTTATACTCGTACGTTCCAAGTATCATTCGACACGTTTCAAGGTGATTACTACACTGCACCAACCCCTCTGCTTCGAACCGACCACCCTCGTAGAGTCCCGTCATGTAGACCGCTTCATAGCTCAGTAGGCGTTCTATGTCATACGGTATTCTAGTTAACGACTCAACGAGCCTATAAGAGAGTATACTTGCCTGAGCTGGGTAGTTAAGCGCCATGGGCCCTCCGTAAGCGTCGAGCACGATCCTGGCCACACCAATACTTCTAAACGCTGGCATTAGCATCACGTTTCTGTAGACACCATCATTATACATGAAGGAGTACTCCTTACCTCGGAAAACACCCCGACGCCAGTTACGGTAAAATTTCAGTATATCTCTAGGTGAGAGCCCTGTACTCAGAGCGGCGTTTTTAGCCCACATATTTAGCTTCTCGCCATTGAATGCCATGTACGTGTGCTTGTTACTAGCCAAGTACTCGACAACGTGAATGGACTCTCTTAGTCCGTACACTACGAGGTCGAGGTCGCTGTAGTGAGGGTTGTGAATTCCCGGAAGTAGGGATCCCGTAATGCCGGGTAAGACGCCGGTACTGACAGAAACATCTAATAACACCTCGACCGCTGTGCTTTCGAGACCATCCGACGCTTTGCGTAAAGCTTCCATGGATCTTTTGAGGGGGTCTAGCAGTCCGTCCACTTGTGTCAGCGGAATGCAAGGTACGTGAGAATCGAAAAATGGTACGTACGTGGACCAGGACGTATGTTCACGCACAGTATTAGCTCCGTAGGTCTTAACGAGCCTTTCGTAGAAAACTCCACCTCTACCACTCCACTGCGTCGGCCTGCCGGATGGCCTATACTTTACATAGCCCACTATGCAGTAGTCTACGTGCCAATTACCTGTAACAACAGCTAACGATCCATCACGTAGTAGAACGTAGTAGTGGTCAAGTGGCTTGATGCTTGAATACACCGGGATACCCTTAACGCTACATGGGCTCTGGTTCTGGGAGCTCACTTAGTTGCTCGAGGACGTAGTTCCTGATGTCTTCGAGCTTGGGTAGCTCAACAAGCAGTTTGCCGTTTTCCATGTACTTCTTTAGTAGTGGTTCGTAGTCTTCCGCTACTTTTACCGGTGCATCTAGCAATGTTACCACATCGTTCAATCCCGGTCTTTTTCTGTAAACTTGCTTAGCTCCCGGCAACTTACCCCTCTTAGTGATGGGTCTCCATCCGTTGTCTTCGAAGACCTCTACTATGTCGGCGCTAATGTCGATGCTGGGGGGCATGGCAATGCTCGTTCCCACCCCGAACGCGTCTACTATATCCCTCAGTTCTACGATTTCTTTCTCATCGATCCCCCCACTGACGACTATTTTTACATGCTTATACCCGTGAATGTCCAGCGTCCAGCGCACTTCTTCGACTATTTGCCTCATGTTCCCACGCCTACTGCTAGGGGTATCTAGCCTAACGCCGTAAAGCCTACTACCGAGCGCTTGGGCGGCCATTAGCGCTTCTAACCTCTCGTCGTAGAAGGTATCTACGAGCATTATTCTCGGTACGTCTTCCTCGATGACCTCGTCGAAGGCCTTCCAGGCAGTAACCGTGTCGCCAAGGGCTATTATGAGTGCGTGGGGCATTGTGCCCTGAGGCTTTAAGCCGAGGTACTTGGTGCTAGCAACGCCCGATACCGCATCTACTCCGCCAATGTACGCTGCCCTATCAACCATCGGTGATATTGCAGGGTGTAGTGCACGCAGCCCGAAGAACAGTACTGTTCTGTTTCCAGCAAGCTTCTTTATTCTCGCGGCCTTGGTAGCTATGCTACTGTAATGGCGTAGTATGCCGAGTAGTGGTGTCTCGTATACTGCGAAGTCATCGAGATAGCCTTCCACGATCATCAGAGGTTCCCCCGCTCTAAATATAGTGCCTTCGGGAACGGCGTAAACGGTTACTGGTTTATCCTTGAGTAGGTATAGCGCCTCTTCAAGGCCCGCGAACACTGCCCATTCGTGGCGTGAAGGAAGCTTCATCACGTGAAATTCCATTCTGACCTTCTTCCTAATACCTTTTGTTCTCAGAATTTTAGTGGTCCTGACGAAGTATATGTCTGTGACAACGCCGTTAAGGATGTCCTCTTCCGTCGCAATGTAGAATTTCATGCTCATTCACCCATTACAACTACGCAAACCTCTCTACCAGGTCTTGGACCATCCATTTCGAGGAAGAAGATGTTCTGCCACGTGCCCCTCAACAAGCGCCCGTTAACAACGGGAAACACCCTTTCAGCACCGAAAAATGCTGACCCTATATGTGCGTGCGCGTTATCGTCGACAGTATTATGCTTCCACTTCGGACTACCGGGTTCCGTTAATTCCTTGACTTTGTTTAGTATATCGCTAATGAGCCCTGGTTCCCGCTCATTCACTATGATCGCGGCAGTTGCATGCGGCGCGAACACGAGCACCAGTCCATTCGATACACCGGAATTCCTCACAACCTCCTCGACCATGCCCGTAATATCAACTAACTGAAACCTTTCACTAGTTTTAACTTTCAATACCTGCGTGTAGACCTTTACCAAGTCGTAACGCACCACTTCTCCTCCAAGAATAGTACAGTGAGGCAGGCAAATTAAAAACGTAGAATAGAAAACATTATTAGTAGGTTTAGGTAATCAGTCTACACGGATGTGGTGACTCTAGATGGGAGAAGATGAGTACTGGTGGCGTAAGAGGAGACGGGTGAGAGACGAGTTTGATGAGCTATTTGAAAGGATGCTTGAGGATATGGAAAGGTTCATTAGGGACATCGAAAGGAGATTTATCGGTGAATTAAGCCCCGAGAGAACGAGGGAAAGGGAGTACGAGAAATACGAGTATGGTCCTTACGTGTACGGATTTAGCGTAACTATAGGCCCTGATGGTAGGCCCATAATTAAGGAGTTTGGCAACGTTAGGAGAATACGCGGTAGACCAACGATAATGGAGGAAAGGGAACCGCTGGTTGACGTGTTCGAATCCGATAACGAAGTAACAGTTATAGCGGAAATGCCGGGTGTTGAGAAGGAAAAGATCGAAATAAAGGTCGCAGAGGACAATAAAACACTGATTATAAGCGCGAGTAATGAGAAGAGGAAGTATTATAAAGAAGTCGAGTTACCGAGCAAAGTAGAGCCTTCATCTGCGAAGGCCACATATAAGAATGGTGTTTTAGAGGTTAGATTAAAAAAGCTCGGTAAAGAAGAAAGTAAAGGCACGAAGATAAAGGTCGAGTAGTCCTTAGCCCCTAGCCCCTTTACGGAGGTCTTTTACGGCCGGGAGGTGCGTGTTTTTGATCATAGGTGTTATCAGTGATAGCCATGACAATTTACATGCACTCAAACTGGTACTACGAAGACTATTAGAACATCGCGTTGAGCTGGTAGTGCATCTCGGAGATATCATTAGCCCGTTTACAGTTAAACTCATGAAGGAGGTTCTCGGGGATATTAAGGTAATGGCAGTAAAGGGTAACAATGACGGGGATCTTTACCAGCTGTTAGCCCTCTTTACGCAGTACGGTTGGGTATTCAAGGTGGAGCCCGGTACTGTAGAGCTTCGTGGAAAAACTGTGTTACTTCTCCATGGGTATGGAAACGTCAATGAAACCGTATCTTTCGTAAACGCTCTTACCAGGTCTTTAAAGGTTGACATGGTGCTCTACGGACATACCCACAAGGTCTCCGTGGAAAAAATCGATGGAAAGCTCGTTTTAAACCCAGGTGAGGTCTGCGGTTATCTATCGGGAAGCGCGTCCTATGCAATAGTAGACCTCAAGTCCCTTAAAGCGGAAATAGCCTTTCTAGAGAAAGAGTGGTAACATGGAGAAGCCCAAAAGTGCGAGTAGGCCCGAAACGGAAAGAGGACTACAGTACCATTTAATGGTTAAACCAGGGGATGTCAGTAGATACGTGCTATTACCAGGTGATCCCGAGAGGGTGCCGCTGATAGCGAAGTTTTGGGATAAATACTGGCACGTGGCGTCACACCGCGAATTTGTCACCTATAGCGGGTACTACAAGGAGGTGTTTATATCGGCTACTAGCACCGGTATTGGAGCGCCTTCCACCGCTATAGCGATAGAGGAGCTTGCTAGAGTCGGCGCAGAAGTCTTTATAAGGACGGGGACGACGGGCGCACTCAGGAGAGGTATTAAAATCGGCGATCTAGTGATATCAAGCGGAGCAGTCAGGCTAGAAGGCACCAGCAAGCACTATATAATGCCAGAATATCCGGCAGTAGCCAGTTACGATGTCCTGCTGGCATTAGTTGAGGCGGCTGAAACCCTCGGTGTCAGGTATCACGTGGGGTTGACAGCCAGTAGCGATAGCTTTTACGTAGGCCAAGAAAGGCCGGGCTTTAACGATTACTTGCCTCCCTTCCAGAGGGGCTTACTAGAACATCTTAGAAGTGCCAATGTTTTAAACCTCGAGATGGAGGCGTCTACAATATTCGTGCTATCCAACATATACAATCTGCGTGCAGGAGCGGTGTGCGCTGTCATAGCTAACCGGGAAACCGAGGAATTCGTTCCGGGGGCAGGAGTAGAAGACGCTATTAAGGTAGCTAATGAGGCCGTGAGGATCCTTGTGGGCTGGGATGAAGAGTTACGTAAGCAAGGTAAGAAGTACCTCTCTCCGAGCATCATAAAGGAGGTCTCTAGGCAGTAAAGGCATGAACGGCAAGAATTATACCCACGTAGCCGTGGGCAATCTCAATGTTGACATAGCCATATATGTAGACCGCGTGCCGGCTCCCGGAGAAGTACTCACTGCGTTAGGCGTTGACATGAGGCCCGGCGGAGCCGCTACGAACTATGCCGTGGCAGTGGCTCAATACGGGCACAAGGTCTACCTCGTAGCCTCAACATCTAATAGCGAGTACGTAAAAACAACACTTACTACCCTGAAAGAGTTAGGTGTTAACATTGATAAGATAAAACTAGTTGACGAATTTCCCGGACTAGTTGTTATAATAGTCCAGGCAGGCGGCGAGAGGACTATGATAAAATATCCCGGAGCGAATAGAGAGCTCTCAGCCGATGACGTTTCCCACGATCTCCTCGAAAACGCGCACTTAGTACACATGGCGTCAATCAGCCCAGACCTGGCCGCCGATATAGGTAAAAAGTGCACTCGGAGAGCCGTTCTGGTAACCTACGACCCCGGGATTTACGCGGATGCTTTAAGAAACGCTATACCGACATTGATAGAAAACATCGACGTGCTCTTCCTCAATGAAAGGGAGTTAATGCACATCGCAAAGCACGCTAAGGTGGACGTTCTGTTTAAGCACGGTCTTTCAACACTAGTAGTGAAAATGGGTCAGCGAGGTGCAACTGTTTTACTACCGAGCGGTACATGTTACCATGGAGTGGCGCAACCGATCAAAAGGCCCGTAGATTCCACGGGAGCAGGAGACGCGTTTAACGCGTTTTTCAACGCTAAATACCTTGAATCCAAAAACCTCTCGCTAGCACTTGCTTACGGCGTAGCGGCAGGGGCTTTAAAGGTTGGTTTTCGCGGGAGCTTCCTACGCCTAGATCATAAGCTATTTAAACTACAACTAAAAAAAGTAGTGGTTGAGAAACCGGCTGAGTGCCCGGCTGAATTCAATTAAACGGTAAATATCAATGCACACCTATAGTTGCTATAATAGGCTTTTCGAGCTCTTAATGGACGGTAAGCCCGCTTGTGATTATAGAACCGTGCACGAGAGTGAAGGTAAACTTAGAATTACAGGCAAAGCCGTACAGGAAATTTGCGGCGTAGATACAATGGTAATCAACACCGATAAAGTCGTCCTGGCTATTCCGTTCATATTCGCAGATGAAGAGACCGTAGAGCTCTTTACGAAGTACATGGAAGCGTTGAGAAAGGCTCACGCATTAAACCTACCGGTAATAGTGGTACTCGATGACTGCGATCCCCGGTTAGTGGCGTGCATTGGCGCTTTGCGCGAGGCGTTAAAACTAGTAGCACCGCAGACAGCCTTCATAGTTGCAACATCTGCTACTTTACTAATAGCGTACGCCGAGTCCACGAAGACCTACGTTCACGCGGAGAGTAATGAAGACAAGTACTTTGAGTATCAGCAAGCCCTTGAAAAGGTCGCACACTATCTGAACATACTCGTAAAGCTATTACCAACGAGCAGGGATGGGGAGGTGCTTTTAGACGTTGTCCGGGAATCCATAAGAGGCGTCGTTAACGTCAAGGAGACATTTAACCAGGTAGTAAGCGAGATTCTTGGCTTCCAATTAAAGTTCACTGAGATATATTCAATTAAAGGTGAGCTGGTGGAGTGCCCCGGAAACCTACTCGTAGTAGCCAAGGCGCTCCAACAACGTATCGAAGCCGAAGGGAAACGGGCGTATATTCTCGTCCCAAGGCAGGTAAAGGCTCTTCTAAAGAATTATCTGCCCGAAGAATTTTTAGTCGGGGTTTAACCAAGTGCCCTAAGGAAAATACCTGCATCATATATGTTTTCGTAAACTTGCCTTCTACCATCCCACTTGGCGAACCCTATCACCTCCATGTCACTAGAGTCTATGACAGCGTATAACCCCAGCTCTGGGGGCATTATTTCAACTACGCTTTGCGGTAAGATGTCGTTACCGTACAAGAAGGCCCTTACGCCCTTCTCGGCGACAACTATGGCCGCTTTCATGCCGTGCTTTTCGTAGATCTCTCTGATAAGGCATAATGATGGCGTGAGCGTGTTCTTGGCATAAAGCGCAATCCACGAGTCTTCGTAAAGTACGAACAACTTAGACGGTGAATACCGCGTACCATATATTATGCAAAGATCTCTGCCTAGACAAGTGTACCGTAATCCGCTTGTGATGTATTCCTCCGGGTTTACGCCATAGAGCTCCCTCAATGTGTTTCTGAGCCTCTCCACTACTCTACCCGGAACAACGCCTACTTTAAACTTAGCTACCTTTTTCTCAGAAGGCATATAGTGTACCCGAATAATCCATGTACGTGAGGCCAGAGCCTGATGCAGTTTTCCAACTCCCGTGCAAACTTCAGGTTCCGGTACTCTGTTAGTCCCTTAGAATAGCTTAGTAATTTAGGAAAGGGTTCCGAGATCTCAACGTCATTTCTATGCTTCAGAATGGTGTCTACGACATATTCGTTTTCCTCCGGCGCGATGCTACAAGTAACGTACGCTATCATACCGCCCCGCTCGGCTAGGTCTAGTACGCTGTGAAGTAGCTCTATTTCCCTAGCGACCATTACTGCTAAGTCTAGTATGCTTGTCCTCGATTTCCGTCCAGGGTCCACGGAAACCCGTCCTTCGCCGCTACAGGGTGCATCGAGAATTATTCTACCGAATCTGCGGTTAAGTCTGTGTTTGAGTTTACGTGCATCGCTCCATGTGATTATGACATTATCAAGCTTCATCCTCATAAAGTGCCCCATTAATGCCTTCAACCTATACAACACTAGGTCATTAGCGTAGATGGTTCCGCCTCTTTTCTTCAGGATCTGCGCTATGTACGTGGCTTTTCCCCCGGGAGCTGCACAGGCATCCAGCACATCTCCCTGGTAATCGTGCAACAACAGCAATACCGGGAGGAGGCTTGAAGCATCGCGGTGAACGTAATAGTATCCCTTGAGGTACTCGTGAGTCGCGCCTATGCTCGGTGAAGCAGGGTGTTCGCATACCCAGAACGATTCGGGCGACCACGGTATTTCGACTAGCTTGAATCCAAGTCGTTCGAGCCTGTGCTTAAGGCTTTGAGGCTCTATGAGCAACGTGTTTGTTCTAACTACCGGCTTGACGGGCTTTTCAAACGCGCTCAATAACTTGAGCGTGTCCTCGTACCCCAGCATGTCTATGTACCGCTGTACCATGTAGGGTAAGTAACCGTATTCGAGTGCGAGGTTCCGTGCTTCCTTAGAGGGCTCTACGAAGATTTGCCGGTAGATCTCAGATACCTCTACTTTCACTTAGAGCCTCTCCTCTAGTATCCTCTTCATCAACCTAGCATTATTGAGCATCCAGTGATTGTTGTTGAAGAAAACGTACACCTTACGTGGTGACAACTCTGCAATCCTTTTCGCGATATCCAGTAACTCATCTCTACTGTAGTCGTAACCGTACCAGACCTCTCTACCATGCATTCTGAGGTATATGATGTCCTTGACTGAGACGATCCATGAGGCTATAGGGGCATCTATTGACACGGTTACCACACCGTTTTCTCTACTCCAGTCCTCTACTTCCTTGTTAAAACAAGAAGAGTGCCTGAACTCCACGGCCATCCTAGTGCTCAACCCTGTCTTATCCTTAAACTCGACAATCTTGCTGAGGTTCTCTTCTTTGCACGAGTAATTAGGTGGCAACTGAAATAGGTAGAAGTCCACTAAGCCGTTCATAGCCTTGAATAGGTCATGGAACTTAAACCATATCTCAAGGGCTCTTTCCCTGAACTTCCTTATATGGGTAATAGACCTGTGAACTTTAATACTCCATCTAAGCTTCTGCCCCTTAACCGACCAGCTTTTAACCTGGTTTCTGAACGGAAATCTGTAGAAACTAGCATTCAACTCTACCGCGTTCAACCCGCTTTCCTCTACGTACCAGTCAAGAGACGCTCCCTCGTTCCAGTCATACAGCCAACCCGATGTACCCACATATATGTCGTACTTCATCGAGCGGGCACGCCTATAACGCTGATATGCCTCCATTGATAATTTAATACGCTACACGAACTTAAATCTAGCCGGAGGAGCCTTGGTGGTTTCTGGCTACGTCTAGTGGGTGTATGCCGTTGAAGCTATTCGGAACAGCGGGTATTAGGATGCGGTATCCTGGCGAGCTGGACCCCTTATTAATGCTGAAAATAGGCAATGCCGTGGGTAGGCTTGGATTATCGAGTAAGGCTCATGTAGTTTGCGATACGAGGACAACCAGCCCCGTACTCGCGCTCTCCTTTGGGGCGGGCTTAATGTCGGCGGGTGTAGATGTTGCGTTTGTAGGTGTAGCACCTACGCCCGTCGCCGCCTTCTCAGCTCGCAAGGAGAAGTCTATTGGTGTAAGCATTACGGCAAGCCACAACCCACCAGAATATAATGGTGTAAAGCTATACGATCCCGAAGGTTTTGAGTTTACGAGAACTTTGGAAGAGAGGATAGAAAGCCTCGTTAAAAGCACTAGCTACGAAGAATGGAGTAGGGCTGGCAACTTCGTGGAGGCCTCCAGCATTCTCAAGGAGTACACTAATAGCCTGTTGGAATTCACCGGTACGCCGAGGCCTAAGTGGACTCCAAGAGTGGTAATAGACTGCGCTAACGGTGCAGCATATAGCATTGTTCCCAGCGTAGTGCGTAGCCTTGGCGCCGTACCCGTAACTCTTAACTGTAACCCAGATGGGTTCTTTATGTTTAGACAGCCTGAACCACGTAAAGATGTTTTAGAACGATTTTTACCTCTGTACAGCGCCGTTGAATCCGCCGTCATTTTCAGCCATGACGGTGATGCGGACAGGGTGGCTGTTCTAGATCCCGTAAAGGGTTTTATCAGGCAGGATAGGGTCCTAGCCTTCTTTGCAAAAAAGATCTTAGAGAAAAGGAGGGGGCACGTCGTCGTAAGCATAGACACTGGGTTCGTCGTAGACGAGGTGGTTTACAAGCTCGGAGGTACCGTTGAGAGGTATGTTCTTGGCAAAACGCATGAGAGGGTAAAGGAGCTTGGTTTAAGCTATGTGGTCATGGCCGGTGAGCCCTGGAAGCTCATTCACACGTCATGGGGGCCGTGGGTGGACGGCGTTCTTCAAGTCGCGCTAATAACTAAAATAGTGCTCGAAACCGGTAAGCCGTTTTCAAGGGTACTTGATGAAGAGGGCATACCCGAATACCCGTGGGATCGCCGTAGCTACCTTATAGAGTCGGTAGAAGTGAGGGATGGTGTCTACATGGACATTGTAGAAGACCTAAAAGGCGCCCTCGGGGAGCCCCTTAAGGTTATCAGTATTGATGGGTCTAGATTTGAGTACGAAGACGGCTCATGGGTACTCGTGCGTAAGAGTGGTACAGAGCCCAAGATTCGAATATATGCAGAAGCACGTAGCAGGGAGAGACTGGCCGAGATCGTCAACAAGGTCGAGGGCATTGTGGTCAAAGCAGTTAAAAGAAGAGGAAGTAAGGTGGTAGAAGTAACTATAGGTTAGTATATCAGGGCTTAAACGGAGACACTAATGGAGGAGTGGTTGAAATGGCTATTTACAGGCCATCAAAAAGTAAGAAGAAGGCAATTGAAGACGTGTTAAGAGACCTGGATCCCGCTACACGTGAACTCGCAAGAACAGTGCTCGAAAATATCCTCAGGGAGGAGGCATTAGAGGTCAGCGTGGAGGAGTTACGTAAGTACGTTGAGAGCATCAAGAAGAAGCAATTAACACAGTAAAGTTGCTAAAAAGCACTTTTAAGGGAGTATTGGTAATAATATAGTTCCCGCACACGAGGGATTTTTGTGGGATACAGCGTTCAAAGAACATTTAAGCTTAAAGCGGTAGATGTCGAGTTCACGCAACCGCTAGCAATACTACATGAGGATGACGCCGGGGAGCTAGGCATTAAACCCGGTAATATAGTGCTCATTACTGCCGGCGGAACGCACCACTCAGTGGTAGTGGTGACGACAAGAACGGCTGTTCAGCGCGGAGAGTGCGCGGTAGCGCGTAGCCTACTGAGCGTACTCAGGGTTTCTGAAGGAGAAGTTATTGGCATAAAGCCCTTAGGCTTACCACAAAGTTTTAACGCGTTAAAGAAGAGAATGAGAGGTGAAAAGCTTACAGAAGGAGAGTTCGTTGCCTTGATCAGGGACGTTGTCGGTGGTGTTTACGGCGAGGCCGAAATAGCCGCGTTTCTCCTTAGTCAGCTCTATAACCCGTTAAGCAACGGTGAACTAGCATATCTAGTGAAGGCGATGGTTGAGACGGGGGTTAAAGTAAGGTTCGAAGAAACAGTGTACGATATACATAGCATTGGCGGCGTACCAGGTAACAGCAAAGTAGCGCTCTTAGCTGTACCGATAGTTGCTGCTACAGGGCTCTTAATACCGAAGACCAGTAGCCGCGCCATTACTAGCCCGGCGGGAACGGCCGATACCATGGAAGTTCTCGCGCGCGTGGACCTGGCAGTTGACGAGATCGTGGAGATAGCTCGTAAAGTTAAAGGCCTAATTGCGTGGGGGGGAAGGCTGGGCCTCGCACCAGCGGATGACATCTTTGTGAACATTGAGCGGAAACTTGCAATCGATCCCGAGCAGCAAATGGTGGCTAGTATACTCTCAAAGAAGCTTGCCATGGGTGTGGAAAAGCTGGTTATAGATGTACCCGTTGGCCGTGGAGCTAAAGTACAAGAGCTAAAAGAGGCGGAATCCCTCGCCTCGCTGTTCATCAAGCAGTCCGGGTTACTTGGCGTCGTGGTGAAGGTCGCTATCACGTATGGTGGACAGCCTATAGGCATGTCCGTGGGGCCCGCGCTCGAAGCGAGGGAAGCTTTAAGAGCACACATAGATAAACGAGGCAGTAAGAGCCTTATTGACAAAGCGATTATGCTCGCTGGGCTTGTCTTAGAACTGTCAGGCAAAGCGCAGGTCGGCATCGGCGCGGACGTTGCCAGGGAGGTATTTCTCGAGGGCAAGGCATATGAGAAGTTCAAGCAGATAATCGAAGCGCAAGGAGGAAACCCCAATATAAAGCCCGACGAAATACCTGTGGGAAGGTATAATTATACCCTCAAGTCGCCAATAGAAGGGGCAGTAACACACATAGACAATGCGGCCGTCACGATCATTGCGAGAGCGTGTGGAGCGCCTTACGACAAAGGTGCTGGAATAGAGTTTCATGCAAAGATCGGTTACCGGGTTAATAGGGGGGACCCTCTCTTAACGCTTTACAGTAACAGTGAGTCAAGACTCGATGAAGCGGTCTCGCTTCTAAGGGAGTACCAGCCCATACTTGTTGAAGGGATGCTCGTAAAGACCCTCCCCTAGCGTTTCAAATAAGGCCAAGTACGTCTTCACGTTGCTAGCCACCAGAGCCAGCGGTAAAACGTGAGCTTCTAAGCAAACCACGGGTAGACAGTACTACTTTTTACCCTGATGCGCAATTTACTCACAAAGTGTGGTGTCAGGGCTTGAACAAGGCTTACGATGTAGTGGTCGTAGGGGCGGGTGTCGCTGGGTTATATGCTTCCCTCCGGTTGGCATCGATGGGGTGGAACGTTGCACTAGTTGAAAGTAAGCCCACCAACGCTATAGGCAGTAAAGTTTGCGGAGATGCCCTGGGAGTACACCACTTAAACGAGCTAGATTTAACCGTGCCTGAAGCCGTGATAGATCATAAGTACCGGGGCGTGAAGCTCTATAGTCCAAGTAAGAACTACAGCATCATTGTACCGGGGGAGGGAGTTAGCTTAAATAGGTTAAAGTTCGGGCAATGGCTTTTAAAGCAAGCACTCGATAATGGAGTGGAGCTTCTCGACCGACACGTTGCCTTCGACGTGGTCTTAAAAGAAAACCGTGTAAAGGGTATCAAGGTTAAGAAAGTAGATAGTGAGGTATTAGAACTCGAGGCGAAGCTATTCATAGATGCCTCGGGATACAGGCCAGCCATTAGGAGTAAGCTACCGAGAGAATGGCCGATCTCGGAAAGGCCCTACGTATCCGATTACAATATCGCTTACCGCGAAATAGTGGAGGTGGAGGGGCGTATCATAGACGAGAATACCGCGAATTACGCGTTAATATACCTCGACGTGGAGGCCGCTCCTGGAGGGTATTGGTGGCTTTTCCCAAAGACACCCACGGGTACGGTAGTTAACGTGGGGCTTGGAGTTGTCAATAGCGGAGAATACAATCCCAAGATACAATATAGTAAGCACGTAAAGCCCTTACTTAAAGGACGGACACTTCACGCCGGCGGAGGCGTGGTCCCTACCAGGAGGCCTTTATCCACGCTCATTTGGAGAAACGTCGCGGTTGTGGGGGATGCGGCATATGCCGTTAATCCCGTCCATGGCGGTGGTATAGGTTCTTCTATGCTATCGGCGCACATCGTGTCCAAGTACGCGAGTTCAGCCCTCGAGGTCGGTGAAATCGGCGAAGACACGATGTGGCAGGCGAATGTAGATTACATGTACGCGTACGGGGCTAAACAGGCTAGTTTAGATGTGCTTAGAATGTATATGCAGAAGTTAAGTAATAATGACTACGAGTGGATCATGGAGAACAAGATAGTTGATGGGAGCTCAGTATATGACTTAGGCGTTAAGGGAGACCTGGTGGAGAGAGTAGCGCACTCCATCTCAGTGCTCATAAAACTGCTTGGAAGGCCCAGCCTGCTAAATCAATTGAGGCTTGTAAAGAGCTATATGGGTAAGGCACGCGAACTCTATAGTACACTGTATCCCAGAAATCCAAAAGACTTGAGGCGATGGATACCGCTGGTAGAGGGGCTATTCGAGGAGTACGTAAACGTAATTGGGTATAATAGGGGTAGCCTCGTAAAATGGTAACTTTCTGCTCCGGAGTAGACCTTGCAGCTAAGGAGAGCAAACCTAGCGGTGTCTCGGTAATATCTGTAAACGAAGACGGGCGCATGGAGCTTGTATTCGTAGGTAGGGTGAGGAGAGATGAAGAAATAATAAAGCTACTAGTAGATTACCAGGTAAAGGCCGTCGCCCTGGATTCCCCCTTATCCCTGCCCACAAGTGGCTTTTACAGAGAACTAGATCTCGAGCTCAAGAAAAGGGGTTTCAATGTTTTGCCACCGGCTTGGGAGGCTATGAAGAAACTAACGTTGAGGGCAGTGAAGCTCGCAACTCTTCTCCGGGCTCTTAGAGTAGAGGTCCTTGAAACGCACCCTTCTAGTTGTGTGAAATCTAGTCAATGCCGTTCTTTCGATTCCCTTATGAAGGCGCTGGGCTTAACGGTGCCTGGAACACTAGGCAAGGATGAAAGGGACTCAGTCATTGCGGCAGTCGCGTGCGTTTTTTACCAGCTTGGAAAGGGCTTTTTAATAAGCGCAAGCGAAGGCTTCATAGTTTTATTGCCGAGGATCTGCCGCGAGTAGGTTCTGCCTTAGCACTCTACTCACTAATTCGCTAATGTAATTTAGTAGGATCTTTTCGTGAATTCTCGAGAAGAATTTAACCCACCACGGTATCGAAATCTTCGCGCCGGAAGCATATACGTGCCCACCTCCGCCCAGTCTCAGCGCGATTTCACGTACATTAACTCCCCTGCTTCTAAAGCTCAGCTTTCCGTCACCAGATGCCAGTATAGCCATGTCTGCCGAACGCCTACCTAACAGGTAGGCTGCAAGGAAGCTGTTTTCGACCTTTTCGCTGCTACTAGCAACCACTATTTTCAATCCGTTTATGCTTTTCTCAACCAAGTTTAGCGTACTCGAAAACACTTCAAGCTCTCTTTCAACGTGCTCCACTACCTTTTCTTCAAATTCGGGAGCCCAGTACCTACCAGACACGAATAAGTTCAATACCCGCCGCCTCCAAGAATCCTTATCCCGCCGCCTTACAAGCCTTATGTAGTAAGGCCCTAGCCAATGGTCAAACCTCCACAAGTCGCCTGCGCAAATGCCATCCACCAGTTCCCTGACATAGTCCTCATCTACACTACTGCGCATCGGTTTAGTGTAATTGGCGACGACACCTACTGTGCAGGTCGATTCATCAATGTACAGCTTAACGCCAATGCTTTCTAGGTCGTGGATCCATGTATTTGCCCACAAGTGGTGGTCGTACCAGGAAACATCTATGTTATGTTTTCTAAGAAGGGAAAGATACTCTAAGACGTCCCTGTATACTGAAGGATTTATCCCGAGGTCGAGAATTACTACTTTCTCGTAGTAAGCGGATGCTACTTTGTCTAGTGCCCTGTGCAGTAGGAACGGCTCGGTGAAAAATACCCTGTACTCAGAGATACCCGTCAAGTACAGGTAAAGAGCGGCTGCGCCGATGCCATCTACATCCGTGTGCGCTACAATTGCTTGTACCATCCCGACCACTTAAATGTCTTTCAATGAGCTATTAGCATCTAAGCCTAAAAATGTCGACGATGGCGTGAAATACTGCTTTATAAACCCCTTGTCCCTGATCTAACACAGGGGATCTCCGTGAGCGAGGTTAAAACCGTTAAAGAAAAGCTATTGGAGTTCTTAAAGCAGCAAAGTAAGCCGTTAATGCCTAAAGAGATAGCCAAGCTAACCGGCCTAAACTACAACACGGTAAGAGCGAGACTTCACGATCTTAGAAAAGAGGGCTTAGTTGAGAGAGTAAAGGAGGGCTGGCTCGCGAAGAAATGAGTTCTATGTTTAAATTAATAGATCTAGACTCCTTTTTCGTTATTTAAATGTCCTCACCGTAATTACCCCCTAACACAGTCCCATATTTCGAGGGATTCTCGGAATATAACCGTTTAGAAGGGCACGGTGATAATCGTGGAGAGTTACGGTGTGACACTTACTTGGAAAATGATCAGCGATCCGCTTTACGGGTACGTATACTTTAACACGGAGATCGAAGAGTCAATAATAAATAGCATGCTACTACAGCGGTTGAGGTACATCATGCAATTACAGACAGCGCACTTTGTGTATCCGGGTGCTGTTCACACCAGGTTTCAACATAGTATTGGCACGATGCATATAGCTGGGTTAATGGCGGAAGATATGGTTTCGAAAATAATGTCGCTATACGGGCAGGAAGCTCTAGAAGGATACTCGCCCTTAACACTAGTAGAGGCATCCAGGCTTGCCGGTTTATTGCACGACGTAGGTCACGCTGCCTTTAGCCACGCTTTTGAGCACGAGATTCTATGGAAAAAGAACCTGCCGAGAGAGGTTTCAAACCACGAGAGGATAGGGTTATATCTGGTTAGGCAGCTTCTCGAGGAGGAACTCGACAAGGCGGAGAAACTACTACCTGGGCTGAAAAACGCGCTCTTCTCTCTGCTCGGAGTCGACGAGCCAAAGGGCGTTCTCAGACCCTTCAAGTGGATCGTGAAGGAAGGTTACTACCCTGCCGACGTCTTGGACTTCTTGAGAAGAGACAGCTATTATGCTGGGACCGTGGAATACGGATCAATACTGTATGAGCGTTTATACAAAAACACCTACCCGCTAATGAATGGAAGCACGGTAGCGCTTGTGCTCGACAGAACGGCTCTCGGCGAGTTCAAGCGGTACATGTACGCCAAGGCTAACATGTACGAACACGTGTATTACCACAGCGTGTGCAGGTCTTTCGACAAAATACTTTACGAGCTCCTCAACATATTAGAAGATGAAATGAACTTCACTAAAAGGGTGCTCTCGATAATAGGTAACAACCCGGAGGACTACTTAGAGCTAACGGATGCTCTCCTTTACACGATAATGATGCAGAAAGCTCTACGCGATGATACGAGAGTAGGATACCTGTGCCGTAAGATGCTCATAGAGAGGAAGCCCGAGTGGAAGCGCGTGGGTAGGGAGGTCTCAGTATCGGCGAGCAAAGGGCCTGAGAGCCTGGAAAAAGCGCTCATGCTGATCCTAGACTCCGAGTACAGGGACAAGGTAGTGAAAGTTATAGAAGAGCACCTGGAAGATCGTTTAAGGTCCAGGAGCATAGAGGGAAGTGAAATATGGGTTGATGTACTAGATATAACGCCCTTACCAAAAACCCTCATTTACCCCGGGGGCGAAGTACCCAGGAAGATGTTAACGCTCTACGTCGGCAAGAAGATAGGTAAGAACGTCGTTGTATCGGAAGACATAGGTGTTCTATTAGAAGAATTACCTTTGGAAGTGGTATTTAGAGTGTATACGCTGAGGAGTAGATATAGCGCGGAGCTGGAGCCCTTGGTGACATCGCTGCTAATGGAGGCCGTGAGCAGCTCCCTAGGCATAGACATAAACGCTACCAAGAGGGTCTTTGAAAACATATATATGAGCTACGTAAATAGAGACTACTCGAAGTATAGGTTAACTTTATAGATAGGGAGGTTGCTTCTTGCCCAAGGTAATAGTATACGTTAAGCCCAAATTCGAAGAGTACGAGGTAAAGGTCTATACCTACGATGCCGACGGCAAGCTCGTTGATGAAAGGGTTTTTTCGAGCGTGAAGCAGGTAGTTATAAGAAGCCCCGAAACGAGACTAAGTAAGCAGCTCTTCCACGAATACGTAGCCCTCATAGTAGATGCAGAAAAGCCTAGAATAGAGGTCAGGAAAGAAGGGGTCCTTTACATACACGGATAGGCATGTGGGTGCATTCCATTGCTCCACGAAGTCGGGGGCTTTAGAGTAGAGCGCTCGGTTAGTAGGAGTGGGAAGCACTTGCTATATAGTACGGTGTTCGTCTACAAGAAGAATGTGGGGCTAGTACCTTACACGAAGTGTGTTATCTCCGAGCAGAAGGCTGAGCCGTTATACGCGAAAGGCGATGCGAAGGTTGTTAATTTAAAGACGGAACATGGAGATCTAGTAGTGCACGTCGTCCTCGTCAAGAACCCCATGAATAGAGTTAAAGGCTACATATCGGTGTACAACTACCGCGGGGAGCTACTATACCGTGCAAAGTACTTAAATGGCTTTATCGTGAAGAGTAAAGGTAACTCCATATATGCGTGGGTTGTTAGGCTTTTTCTAGAGGTGGCAAAAATACCTGTTACAGGTACTAAATTGGGTGATGAGAAATAAGCGAATACACGCTCTTGGCCGAGAACATGATTAAGGCGTTTAAGAGGTTCGGGTGCTTCGTGTTCGAGGCCAAGGAACTGGAAAGAGTTAAAGACCTGGTCGTGAAGGCCGAGATCAGCAAGCACGTTGAAGTTAGACTCGTCGACGAAAGGTATCCTTACATATATGCCGTAGTGGTGTCAAGGAAAAATATCGACAAAGAGTGCTTATCGAGAATAGAATCGATGCTTTCGCGCGGCGAGCTACCTCACAATGAGTACAAACGATATAAGAGAGAGCTACTCGAACAGTGTATTCTCAGTATGGAGAAAGAGCGGGTTAAAGAGGTCATATCCGTTCTCGAGAAATACGTTGCAAAGATATCGGGGGGTGTAACATAGAGTGCTCGCGTGTGACTATAACCTATCTCATCCAGAATCCTCGAGAAGATAGTTACGGCTAGGGGTGTCGGAAAGTGCCGGGTATGGAGAGGTGTTTAGTTATTGCCAGGTTCCAGCCATTCCATTATGGACACCTTTACGCAATCGAACACTGTTTGTCAATGTTCAACGAAGTAGTCATTATCGTTGGCATGGCTAGTCAAAGCCATACGCCTGAAAACCCGTTTACAGCCGGCGAGCGCATAGAAATGATTAGAAGGGCCCTTAAATGGAGATCTCACGACCTTTCAAGGATAGTAACCGTTACGTTACCCACGCTAGAAGTCAGTAAAGTAGCTATACATTACATAAAGCTCTACAGCCCGGAGTTCAGCGCTGTGGTGACCCTAAACCCCATTGTTAGGACAATATTTACGGAGGAAGGCTATAAGGTCTTAGAGCCCCCTCCCCACAACAGGGAACTCTATAGGGGGTCTGTAATAAGGCGGCTGATGGCTCGTGGGGATAATAAGTGGAGAGAGATGGTGCCACCACCGGTAGCGAGCTACATTGACGAGATAAATGGAGTCGAAAGGGTTAAGATGCTGTACCGCGAGAGGCTACCAGGCTACTATGCAACAACATAACCTGGTGTTTTAATGCAGTTTACCGATAATTTACCAGTCTTTGTTTGTGATATGTGCGGTTCCTGTTGCAGAATGTCACCTATTTCTGTACTACCGCACGAGGTGATAGTTTTAGAAGAGCTTGCAGAAAACCTAGGAGTAGAAGTACGCTTCGTACACGGATATGTGGTTTACGAAGCCGTTAATGACGTTAACCTCGCATTCAGCTACGTAATGCAACTAATTAGCGACAAATGCCCGTTCCTTAGGGAGAACAAGTGTAGCATACACTACATTTACAAACCATATATATGTAGAAGTTTCCCTTACATTCCTAGGCACGTCAAGTACAGTATCGACGACGTCAATAGATACATAATGGCGTCAGCCGACTACGGTTTGAGCTTGGCGTGCCATGTAGTTAAAAAGGATCGCGAAGTACTTGAAAAACATGCATACTCACCTAATATACTAACGCACTACTTGAAAGGGGAGCGCGCGGCAGCTATAGAGGCCGAGAACGCGAGAGCGATACTGCTACTAGCACTCTCCAAGCTCTGGAGGGACGGATTAGTAGACATAAAGACTAGTAAACCCGGAGCCCTAGCGATTAACCTGTACGAGTTCCTGAGAAGATTTTACCCGGACTTACCCAGTGTTCTAGGAATGGATAAAGTTGCAGTGAGGATGAGAAAGTGGTTCAAAGCCTATTAAACCTAGAAAAAAGCCTCTTCATAAAGTTAGAAATATTGAGAATAATGAGTAGTAGGGAAAGCGTTGATCTATCGGAGCTGGCAGGCGAACTGGGCCTCTATGAGTGGGAACTGGTTGAGTTGGTGAACGAGCTCAAGAACAACTACATGATCGTCCAAGATAAAAGCCGCGTGCTGTGGTTCGCGGGAGATAACCCGTCTAGAATAAAGCCCTGGGGCTGGAACTACTCTTACAAGCTCATAACGGGCTCTACAATGATTAGGGCGAAGTATAGCCCGGTGTGGAGCATAATTGTATCGGAGTGGCAGTATGGGGGGTACGGGAGGCATGGGAGGACGTGGATAAGTAATTTAGGGGGCCTCTGGATGACGTTAAAACTGGAAGTATCACCGCGCACAGCGCAAATACTGCCCATGATCGTGCCAATCGTGATCTGCCGTTTTCTCCAGGAGAAATTAGGAGTTAAAGCCAGAATTAAGTGGCCTAATGACATCATAGTTCGAAATAGAAAGCTTTCGGGGTTTCTAATAGAGGGAGAAGTACTGCTGAGTAAGGTAATCGCATACCTGGGCATAGGCATTAATGTAAACAACGAGCCACCCCTTGAAACGGCAACGAGCTTAAAGTATATCTTAAACAAACTCGTGCCCCGAAACAGCATCATAGCGTACATAGCAGGCACTTTAAACAAGGTCGAAGGACTGGGGGAGTATACTCAGAAAGTGCAGATGGAGTACCTCGAGCTCTTAGAAACCCTTGGTTTAAGGGTTAAAGTAGTGACGCGTAGTGGAACGTACATCGGCATAGCTAAAAGTGTTACCGAGAACGGTGACCTACTTGTTGAAACTGGTAGCGGTTCGTACAGGTTCAGTAGTGGAGAGGTACTCGAATTGAGGCATATAGAATAGTGTAACCTACGCGTATAGGGCCCCAAGGACTCAGACATATATGGTTCTCTTGGAAGGGCCTCCTGTACTGCGAAGTCTTGGAGAGGCTACTAGTGTAGGCTGGGCTTGTTCATGCATTAAAGAGCTCTTTGAGGAGTTAATCACTAATAGTAGGGTAGTGCGGATTGGCTGAAGGATACAAAGACCAGCTTACACTCGACCTGAATAGATACCTTGAGGGGAAGTATCCTAGATCGGGGGCGAGCGTAATCTACGAGAAGGTAGAGGAAACCGAGGAGCCTGAACCCGGTCCAAGTATTTATGAAATAGGACTACAAGAGCAACTAATAAAGGTTCTAGAAAAACGAGGTATTCAGCGGCTCTACAGATTCCAGTATGATGCTTATAGGCACATCTTGGATGGAGATAACGTTGTAATAGTAGCCGGTACTGGTACGGGAAAGACAGAGGCGTTCTTCATACCCCTCGCTAAAAGGATTCTCGAGGAAAGGGCCCAAAATCCACGTGTACTCTTGCTATACCCGACCAAGGCGCTTGCGAGAGATCAGGTAAAGAGATTTATGGAGTACAGCATTTACGGTAAGCTCGGCGTGAACATATATGACGGGGATACTCCGGTTAGCGCTAGGCGCAGAGTAGCTAGTAGTCCGCCTCCAATACTCGTTTCAAACCCTGATATGCTTCACGTGGGGTTAATTTATAGCCCCCACATAGGAAGATTCATTAGAACAGCTGATGTTTTTGTGTTCGACGAGCTTCATGTTTACGAAGGTGTTTTGGGGTCGCACCTGCACCACCTAGTTCACAGAATAAAGCTCACAAGAAACAAGAGTGCACAGTTCTTGGCTTCCTCGGCAACAATTGGTAATCCACGTGAACTGGCAGAGAGCATTTTTGAAGAGAAATTTGAGGAAGTCAAGGGTAGCCCGGCGAGAAAGGGCACTGCAGTGCATATTCTGATTTCAACTGGTCACACGAGTAGATGGAACGTGGTGTCCTCGGTAGTGAAGTTCCTTGCCAACAACGAATTGAGATTCCTAGTTTTTGTTGATAGTCAACAGCTGGCGGAGGTCCTGGCCAGCATAATTGAGTCGAGGTATGACGTGAATGTAGCTGTTCATCGTGCCGGCCTACCCCCTGACGTGAGAAAGGACATTGAGAGTAAATTGAGAGAAGGGGTACTACAGGGCGTAGTAGCAACGCCGACCCTGGAACTAGGAATAGACATTGGAGCCCTAGACGCCGTTCTAATGGCGGCTCCGCCTCCTTCATACGCTAAATACCTACAAAGAGCTGGACGTGCTGGTAGGAGGAGAAAAGGCTACGTAATAACTGTTCTCGGGGAGGACCCCATAGATTTCTACTACGTCACAAAGCCCTCGACATTCTTCGACCAGGAGTTAACCCCTAGCGTTATAGAGCCCCTTAACGAAGAAGTAATAAAGCTACACGTCGTTTCATATACTTTACAAGCCGGGAAAGTGCACGTATCAAGGATTCCACTAGAGTGGAGAAAGGTGCTGGAAAACCTCGTGCAGGATCGCTTAGTTAAGAGAGTTGGGCCATACATTATTCCGGTATATAGAACGGGGCGCGCTTACGTGGCCGAGAAAGGGGGTATAAGAGCGCATGGAGAAGTCATCGAGGTAGTTGACTTGAATGGAGACCGGGTTATTGCCACTCGGGAATTACCGATAGGGGTTTTAGAGCTCCATCCCGGCGCAATATACTTTTACATGAAAAGGCCTTACGAGGTGGTAAAGCTCGATATTACGAACAAAAGGGCGTATGTAAGAGAGGCTACTAGCGGGATGGAAGTCTACACTAGGCCCCTCTACACTGTCAACGTGATGGACTACGATATAATTGACGAGAAGGCAAGTAATCTTGGTGTGCTCTCGTATGCTAAGGTACTGCAAGAAGTAATCGTTAGTGGTTACGTTGTTAAGAATGTTTACAGCGGTGAAACATACGTCTCGGAAACTCTCAGCGAGCCCGTGACGTATAGGTACGTCACACGGGCGACGTTAATCAAGATCCCGCCCCCCGAAGACCTCGATGAGCGTGGCCTAGCAGAGGCGTTCCACGCAATAGAACACGCCTTAATATCAGCGTCGAGGATAGCATGCGGAACCGGGCTGACCGATCTCGGCGGTATAAGCTATTCGAGCGGGGACATTGTCATATACGATACAGCTATAGGCGGTTCCGGGGCCGCGAAACTACTCTACGCAAAGTTCGAAAGAGCGGTAGAAGTGGTTTACGAGCTGATGAGCAGATGCCCATGCGAAGATGGATGTCCAAGGTGCATATATAGCCCATACTGTGGGAACAACAATAAGGTGCTATCGAAGAAGAAGGCCATACATGTACTCCACGAGGTGCTTTCTGGAAGGGCCGTAGCGGAGGCAGGGCCTCTCATAGAAAGAGCTGGTAGGCCTCTAGCATAGCTGACCAAGGCGCTACCCGTAAAGTAAATTAATTTGCTTTTTCCTAGAGCTTGTTTTAGGGCTGTCCATGGATACTGAGGGAATGACAGTACTCGTTACCGGTGGCGCAGGTTTCATAGGTAGCCACCTGGTTGACAAGCTCGTTGGACTGGGCTTGAAAGTAAAGGTCATTGACAACCTCACTTCGGGACGGCTGGATAACATTAAGAAACACATCGAAGAAGGGTTAATAGAGTTCGTAGAAGGCGACTTAAAACGCCCAGAGATGATAAAGAAGGTGGTGAGAGGTACCGACGTTGTATTTCATTTCGCTGCAAACCCCGAGGTCAAGGTCAGTACGATAAATCCCGAGGTTCATTTTAACGAAAACATCGTCGCGACGTTCAACCTACTCGAGGCCGTAAGGCTTGAAAACGTCAAGACAATAGTGTTCGCGTCGTCGAGTAGCGTGTACGGTGAACCCCCAGAGATACCTGTCAATGAAGATGCGCCAGTGAAGCCTGTTTCCGTTTACGGGGCCAGTAAGGCTGCCTGTGAAAACCTGTTACACGCTTACAGCAAGCTGTATGGTTTAAATGTAATAGCTCTCAGATACGCGAACATCGTTGGTCCGAGGCTGAGGCACGGGGTGATCTACGACCTGCTCGTAAAGCTGTTCAGGGACAGAGAGGTACTCGAAGTACTTGGCGATGGAACGCAGGTGAGGAGTTACCTCCACGTGAAGGATGCCGTTGAGGCGACTATACTCACCTGGCTTAAATCCGGCAGGGGCTTTAGCGTTTACAATGTAGGTAACGTTGACTGGATTTCAGTGAAAGACATTGTAGAGATACTACTGGCGAGGCTCGGCTTAAAGGACATAAAAGTCGTGTACAAGCCAGTACTCCACGGAATCGGCTGGCCCGGCGATGTCAAGAGAATAGCACTAGATGTATCTAGACTTCTCACACTCGGTTGGAAGCCTACTATGAGCTCCAAGGAAGCTGTTTACAGCACTGTTGAAAGCCTCTTAGAGGAGCTTCAACTGCGCTTTTAAGAGGCACTTAACCTAGTGTTAGCGTTAAAGTATTTTAACGCTACCACTCCTGATTCTCTAATAACAGGGTGCATTGTAAAGTTGGTTCCCGGCGTCAAAGCGTTGATCTTGGCCGGTGGCGTCGGTTCGCGGTTTCACCCCTATACCGAGATCATTCCTAAACCCATGTTCCCCATCGGTAAGACGGAGAAACCCGTTCTAGAGCTCATCGTACGTTGGCTTAAACGTCATGGGTTAAAGGACTTCGTCTTTCTCGTAGACTACAAGTGGAAATACATATACAACTACTTCGAAGACGGATCAAGGTTTGGTGTAAGAGTAGCGTATTCGCTAGATGAGCAAGAGGGCTACAAGAACACTGGCGGGGCTATTTTAAAAGCCTATAGAACAGGGCTTGCGAGCTCGCGTGGGCTCATATGGTATGGCGATATATTAGCGCCATTAAACGTTAAAGAGCTGCTGGACTACCATGCAGATAAGAGAGCGGACCTCACCCTCGTCATTGCTAAGAGGTACCGCGTACCCGTTGGCGTGGTGGAACTGGACAACAGCTATAGAGTTAAAACCATGTCGGAAAAACCGGAGCTAGACATTTCCGTAACGATTGGAATAGCCGTAGTAGAAGAACATGTATTCAAGTCGGAAGTCGAAGAAGAACTCGGCAGGAACTTCGACTTCATGGGCGACTTCGTGCCTTGGTTAATAAACAAGGGGTACAGCGTATACGCCTATATCTACACCGGGACCTGGTACGATGTAGGGAGCTTGGAGAGGTACAAGAAACTCGATATTAAAAACCTGTCTGTACTCGAGGAATCAATATAGTCAATAAGTCTTTAACGCTATTCCCAGCTCATCAGCTACACTTTCGAGTTCACTTATCGCTAAGGGTATCGTAATGACCGAGGTAATTAGTACTTTTAGCTTCCCCAAACCTTAGGAAAAACTGTTTACTATGGAGTTTCGAGGTGGCCTCTATTTCGGCCTCCTTTACTTTAACATCAAGTGGCGTTTCAACAACCCGTTCCTCGACATCGTAGTCCGTTATCTCAAGCCCTAGTATACGGCCAGGCCTGATAAGACCTTCTAACCGCTACTGGGAAACTAGGTCTAATATTTGTCGTATAGCAGTTCTCTGTAAATATTCCTATCTGGAAGAACCGGTGCAAACGATGCAACTACGTTTTCAACGTGCTTTTTATGTACACCGTTTACGACATGGTATTCTGAGATCGCCGTCTTCAGGGTAGACGTAGCTATACCCGTTATGGAGGAATAGTACTCGAGCATCTCATCAGGCTTCCTTTTATACTCTTCAAGCGCGACTACTAGTGATCTTCTAATAGTATCTAGCAAGTCTTCGGTAACGGTATTTAAAGTAGCAAGTGTACAGCAAAACTCGATACCGAGGTCTTTATGAGTTAAGATGGTACTATAACCCAGTTTTGAGAGCTCTAGGTATACAGGGTGCCAGGTAACAACGTATCCTCCTCTCTTCGCAGCATGCATTAGTTGCGAGGGGTTTTTGTAGTAGTGCGTATTTGAGGCCTCTATGATGCCCATTTTTAAAGCTAAATAGCGTGCGTAGTCCATCGTGCTGATCATACTCGAATATATGGTTTCACTACCCGGCTTGTGAAGTACTCTAAAACCTCCCTTAACGCCGCCACCGACCACCTTGTAGGTTCTGTAAGCTGGGTAGAGATATAGCTGACCTACGAACGGCGAAAAGGCCATGTCCACTAGCCCCTCTGCGAGTTGCCGCGTTGCTTCAAAACTATCCTTGAACACTTTAACATCAACACTAATGTTGTTTCTTAGCAAGCCCTTAACGAAGAACCCTAAAAAGAGGTACTCACTCGAGTACACTATCCCCAGCTTGAGCTCCCTCGCCTTTGCCCTCTCAATTGCACCTCGGAATGCTCCTGGCATGATGTGAACTATATTGACCCGCCCCACAGAGACTCTCTGTATTAAGCCTTCCTTCTCAAGCTCTCTTAGAACCTCTGAAACCCTGCTTTTAGATACTTTGAGTGACCTGTGAATGTAAGATTGGGGAATGTATTTACCTTCAAACTCCGAGAGCAGTTCAATAACTCGTTCTCGCACGCGTGATTTCATGTTTTACCCGTGCAACAAGTAGTACACGGTCTTCCCTATAGTTTTAGCTCCTTAAATGTTTTTAACCCCCAGTTATATAGTTACCGGTGAAATCGAACACGTGTTCGGTGATCATGGTGAGGTGGGTGTACGTGCTCGTGCAGATCGCGTTGATACTAGCGTGCTATGTTATCCCCTACACGTTGCTTAGACACGCAAAAGACCTGTCACTTTACCTGTTCTGGGCCGTTGCAACATCAATTTCAATACTCTTAGCGATAATTAAACTGCATACTAGTAGATCAGGTGATGTAAGATGAGGCTAGAATTCATTATAGTGCTCGTGACATACGTTTCCATGGGGACGATCATAGCCCTTCTTTCGAGAAGATACGGCATTAGAACTCTTCGAGACTACTACGTTGCCGGAGGCATGCTTAAAGGACTTATAGCAGCCGGAACCTATGCCGCGACGACTTACAGCGCCTTTATGATGGTCGGTTTAGTGGGTTTAACCTACGCGACGGGCGTGTGTGCTTTAGGCTTCGAGTTGCTATACCTTGCTGCCACAGTGTTCCTCCTATCTACGGCTGGCTACGAGATCTGGAGAATCAGTAAGCAACGGAACTGGATCACGCCGGCTCAAATGCTCGGCGACCTTTACGGCTCTAGACTGACATCACTAACAGCCGCAGCAGTGTACCTTTTCGCCATGATCCCCTACCTAGCCGCCCAAGTGCAGGGATTGAGAACGGTGTTCAGGTATGGTGGTTTTAGTGAAGACGTCGCTCTCACGATCTCGGCTACAATCACCTATGCGTGGATCGTTATAGCCGGCGTGTGGAGTGTTGCCCTGACAGACCTATACCAAGGAATACTATCCCTTACCAGCGGGATCGTATACCTCATATGGGCAGTCCTGTATCTCGTGCCTTTTCTCGGGCTAGATCACGGCACGGTGTTCAAGCTACTCGGCGAGAACGGGTACCTGGGGGTAACAGACTTCTGGAAGGTTCACGTATTCCTCGCGTACACTATTCCGTGGATTTTCTTCGCCATTACAAACCCCCAGGTGGTCGTGAGGCTCTACATGCCTAGAGATGAAAAGTCGTACAAGAGAATGGTAATGCTGTTCTCGCTATACGGTTTCCTATACACCATCGTTGTTGTTACCGTGGGACTCGTTGCGGCCGGAATAGCGCTGACAGGTAGAATGCCCGCGAACTTGAAGTGGGATGAGGTGACGCCACTATTGCTCGGCTACATGTACCCTCTGCTAGGGTCCTTAGTAGCGGTCTCGATAATCGCGGCCGCGATATCAACCGCTAATAGCATTGTACTAGCTGTATCCAGTAGCATTACAAGAGACCTTTTATCCACGGAGAAGCTCATAGTGGCGAGGCTAATTGATGCCTTTCTAGTCTTAGCCGCTACCGTCATAGCTGCCCAGAACGTCGGGTTTATCGTTGAGATGTCCGTGTTAACGTCCGTAATCTTACTACCCTTAGCACCGGTAACATTGCTCGGCATTTACAGGAGCAGGCTTATAGGTGGAGCTACAAGGACGTCATGCACGCTATCAATGGCTACGGGCGTGTTGATGAGCACAGTATACTCCATTCTACACGGGCCTAGAAAGGCCCTTACACAGCCATTCTATGGACTGCCTCTACCCCTCTGGACTCTCTTGATTTCAACGGGCATACTACTAATAGGCCACTTAATAGACATTTTAACTAAGCGTTAGTAGCATAAGCACATAGAGATTTCGCTTTTACGAAAGTTTAAAAACCTTTTTAATGAAGACTGGGAGAACGAGTAATTAGTGGTGATGCTCATTAACGGAAAAGCGTCTGAAGCCGTTGTGGCCGCACCTCGAATAGAGCTCAAAGTGCACGGAATTTACAGGCACGCGTGCCCCAATTGTGGAGGGCCCATTAGTGATTTGAGGCTCCTCTACAAGGCTCCCTGCGAGAGGTGCTTGCCCGAAGACCGGTTTAATAGGGTAATTAGCGAGGTTAGCGGTGAAGCCAATAGGTTAGAGCTATTGAAGAAGTACCGGGAACTCTTAACAGTTGAAGGTAACATCAAGAAGCTGGTCGATGAGGAGGCAGAGCTAAATGAGTTCGAAGAGTTCTTTAAGAGCGCTACCAGGGGTTTTAAAATGTGGAGCGCTCAAAGGATGTGGGCTAAGAGGCTATTACGAAGGGAATCCTTTTGCATAATTGCACCAACGGGAACAGGTAAAACCGTCTTTTCACTCGTGGCTACACTATATAGGGCCCTTAAAGTTAAAGGGAAGAACAGGAAATGCTACTTAGCATTCCCTACAACACCCTTACTCCTACAGGCATGGAGTAAGCTACTTAAGTTTGCTGAGAACATCGGAGTTAAGGTTTGTACACAGGACGACTGGCATAGCGACTGCCTCAGAGTAATATGTATCCATGGAAGGCTGAGTAAGAGGGAGAGGGAATTCTACGACGAGAGATTGAGGAACGAGGACTACGACATCTTGCTAACCACAAGTGCTTACATGCATAGGCATGGAGACGTTATACCTAAGGGGGTCTACGACCTGGTAGTGATGGACGATGTAGATGCTGTACTGAGAAGCGGTAAGGCAGTACAGAGGTTGCTCAACGTGCTCGGTTTAAGTGATGATGCCGTAAATAAGGGGCTTGAACTAGTAAAACTTAAAGCTAGAATGGGCATTCTACCCCCCCAGGAGGCCGAGAAGACGAGAGCTCTCATAGAAGGCCTCGAAAGAGAATTAGAAGAGGCTAGAAGGGCGGTAAGTGATACTGTATTGATAGTTAACAGCGCTACTGGTAAACCACGCGGTGCCTATTCCAAGCTATTCCGCGTGTTTCTAAACTTCGAAGCAGGCGCTAGGCCGGAGGCCATTAGGAACATAGTAGATACATACGTAATACCGCCTCGTGATAAAGTCGAAGAGGTATTAATAGACATTTTAAGGAAGCTCCGTGGAGGCGTCCTCGTATTCGTCACCGTGGATAAGGGCATCGAGTACGCAGAGTACCTCGCAGCGAGGCTTAGGGAGCACGGTCTACGCGCAGAGGCTTTTCACTCGAAGAAGCAGGTAGGACTAGTGGAAAGGTTCGCGGCGGGCGAGATAGACGTGATGATCAGCGTTGCAACGTATTATGGGGTTATGGTGCGCGGAATAGACCTACCCGAGAGAGTGAAGTACACCATATTCGTTGGTGTCCCAAGGCACAAGTTCAGCACGAAGCTTGAGGCCGTGCCACCGGCAGATCTTCTCAGGTTGCTCGTAATAGCGAGAGAGGCCCTTGAAGGCAGAGAAAGGGAGGAAGCAGATGTTCTCATCGGCCGGATTGCGAGGAGATTAAGAACAATGAGCCAGGGTGCTTTAGCCGTTTTAAGAGAAAAGCTCCTCCAAGCCTTGCAGGGAAAAGAAGGGGGGGAAATGCCAATACTCAAAGACCTGCTACGGGCATACGAGATTATTAAAAACAATTTGAATAAACCGGGTTTCTTGAACAAGCTTAGTAGACTAGGAGATGTGGCGTTAATTAGCGAAAACTCAGAAGTGTTCATCTTAGTACCCGATGTTGCAACGTACATTCAAGCAAGTGGTAGATGCTCGAGACTTTATCCAGGTGGCATCACGAAAGGGCTATCGGTAATAATTGTAGACGACGAAAGGCTCTTAAATGGATTGATTAAGAGGCTACGCTGGATCTTTGAGGGCTTTAAAATTTCAAAGTTGGAAGAGATTGATCTTGAAAGGCTTATCGAGGAGATCGAGGAAGAACGCGAATTCGTGAAGAAGGTCCTGAGTGGTGAAGTACAAGCTGAAAAACAGCTCGAACTCGTTAAAACTGCTTTACTGGTGGTTGAATCGCCTAATAAAGCTCGCACCATAGCGAGCTTCTTTGGAAAGCCCAGTATCAGGGTGATCGGCGAAGGCATTAAGGCGTACGAAGTGACAATCGGCAATTATATACTTGATATTGTTGCGAGTGGAGGACACGTATACGACCTGGTGGTAGACCAGGTATTGCCGGAAGCGCGTGGCTTCAGGCAACTATATGGCGTATTGGTGTCAAATAACGAAGACGAATTCATTCCCGTATACACCGATATAAAGAAGTGCGTGGATGGGCACCAATTCACCGAGGAAACACTAACGTGTCCTCGATGCGGGCGCCTAGCTGGTAGGAAACTCAATGTAATAGATGCCCTTAGAAAAATAGCCAGCGAGGTGGACGTAGTGTTCATTGGGACGGATCCCGATGCTGAAGGCGAGAAGATCGCGTGGGATCTCAAGGTGCTCTTAGAGCCGTACTCGGAAAGGGTATGGAGAGTCGAGTTTCACGAAGTAACGCGGAGAGCCGTCATCAACGCGATACTTAACCCCAGAGAGTTCGACCACCGGCTCGTGGAAGCCCAGATCGTGAGAAGGGTGGAAGATAGATGGCTTGGGTTTTCTCTCTCAGAGATAGTCCAGAAATATGCGTGGAAAGTATATTGCATAAAGTATTTATGTGGCAAGCACGTGGAAGACCTCCAAAACTGCTTTAGACCTAATAGAAACCTAAGTGCAGGTAGAGTTCAGACCCCTGTTTTAGAGTACGTGATAGAAGAGTACAGAAAACACAAGGATCCAGCGTTCTTCAGCTACGTAGTCAGAGCGTGCCTCGAGGGAGACCGTAGACTTCGAGTAACGTTAAGCCACGAAGACGTGAAGAAGCTCGGTTTGCTAGATCGCGACGGCAGGCTGATCGGGTTCGGCAAGAAGGGCAAGGTAACGAGGCAACTGCTAGCGTTAGTAACGGTAGATGTCCTCGAGGAACGTGAAAACGAGGTCATGCCTCCTCCGCCCTTCACGACTGATACGTTGCTCGAAGAAGCGTCCAGGTTACTGGGCTTTTCCACAACCAAGACCATGGAGCTCGCACAAGAACTTTTCGAAATGGGCTTCATAACGTACCACAGAACGGATAGTACTCGAATAAGCGATGCAGGAATAGATGTCGCGAGGCAGTACCTCGAAGAGAGGTACGGACCTGCGAGGTTACTGGAGGTCTTTAAGCCTAGGACGTGGAGCACGAGCGGGGCACACGAGGCGATAAGACCTACTAGGCCTATCGATGCCGATCACCTCGCCGAGCTTTTAAGGGAAGGTGCCATTATCACTGTGACCAGGGTGACAAGAGATCACCTTAAGCTCTACGATTTAATTTTTAGAAGGTTCATTGCGAGCCAGATGAAGCCCGCGAAAGTGCTTAAACAAAAATTAAAAGTGGAGTTACAAGTAAACGGTAACAAGATCGACGTTGAGAAAGACGTGATAGTGGGTATCTTGGATAAAGGCTACTCGGAAATCTACGAGAATATTCAAATAGAATTGGACCGGTTTGGTGGTGAAGGGGGCAAGATAACCGGCTTTATCGAGGACGTCAAGAGGCAGAAATACCCGTTACCGAGGTTTCACGATGTAATAAAGTGGATGAAGACGTGCGGCATTGGCAGGCCTAGTACTTATGCCAAAATAATTCAAACGCTCATAGACAGGAAATACGTCGCTGTCTCCAGGGTACGGAAAGCGTTTATCGTTAAGCGTCGGGGGAAAGAAGTGTTTGAGTTCCTCAAAGAATTGTACGGAGACCTCGTCAGCGTCAATAAAACAAGTGAGCTCGAAAGAGACATGGACCTGATCGAGAGAGGCGAGGTCAGCTATCAGCAGGTGTTAGCTAAGATATACAGGGAAGTTACTGAGCGTATCATTGGTAGAGAAGCAGACGCACAAGAACACGTAAAGAAGGAGCTGAAAAAATTCGTAAAAGAGCTCGAAAAAGGGGCTCACCCGTTACCGAGGGAATGCGTTGAAGGGCTTCTGCCGTGGATATCACCATAGGCGGGTTCAAAGTCATAAAGCTCTACGAAGAGGTGCCCGGTTGGAGACTGGGCGTAGTCCACATGCCGATCATCAAGGCAGCTTTCTCAATGAACATCGACAGCATAAGGCACGTAATACGCTATGCCGGCAAGATCGGCGTTAAGACCCTTGTACTACCGCCATTTATGCCTTACGGGGTGATCCCTAGAACTCTGAACGACGTATCGGCCATAAATGCCATTAGCGTCAACAAGAAGAACCCCTACATCAGGATACTCAGGCGTCTATCCCGCCTAAACCTCCTCTCACTCGTATCCCCGCACGTTTTAGAAAAGTCCCGCATTGGGCCTTCTATCTCAAACATATTCATCGACGGAGAGACAGGTACCTGTAGGTTCTTCTCGAGAAAAATAGCTCTTTCTGCGAAAGAGCTGGAGCTGGGTATAAGACCTGGTAGTAAGCTGGATATCATAAGTGACAACTACTTACGTTACACTGTGCTACTAGAAGAGGATCTTTTAATGCCAGAGCTCGCGAGGTTCCTGGCATTTACAGGCGTTGATGTGATTATCACCTCTACGTGTAACAGTGTACTAGAAGGCATGGGGCTGGTGGATCTGCTCCGCTCGCTCCAGGTGTTCGTATTAGCTCCCATAGTACATGTTGGTTCAGTCGTAGGAGGGGTATCAAGTAGGTTTGTAAGCACGTCGACCCTCATAGCCGTGCCTAACGGTGAACTGTTCGAATACAGCGGTAATGAGGGCGGGGCCATAATAACTATTCCGCTTAAAACACTCAAAGAGTCTAGAAAAACCAGTGGTGCTGACAGGTTCGCACTTGCTTTAAAAATATTAGCCAGGTACTTGAGAAATATAAATGTCACGGAGACGAAGATGCCGGTAAGGACTGGAAGCGTGATGCCACTTGACCGATGAAAAGGTCATATTGCTTAAAACGGGGAGTTTTGGGGATCTCGTAAGGCTCGCCGCCTCAACCATCATACCACACCAGGTCATGACTTACCTGATAAAATTCAAGCACAGGGATAAAGTAATAATCGGGTTGCTGGGAGTATTCAGAGACTACTACAAATATTATGGATTACCGATATTCTACTATTATTCTTTCGACTCCAATGACCCTGTAGCAGTAGATGCGAACTACATTGTTATATATACCGGTGAAGACAGGTACGAACTATCGAAAAACCCGAAGCCTGGAATATCGATTCCGATAGTAACGCTAGCGGAAAAACCAGCATTTATTCCAGATGAGATATCGTAGAAGCACAGTATGGCCACTACCGTGGCCTTAAAATAATCCTCACGTCCATGACCTGCCAGTACTCTACCTCCTGGTCTGGCGTTATCCTGCTACGTATCGTCTCGTCTATGGCATCTTTTGCTATTTCAAAGACCTCGAATGTCTCCACGTCCATTACTTGAACCTTATCACCAAGATCGGCTATTACCCTTCCAACCCTCTTCTCCACCATGGGGACTTCGACCTGCGTGTCTACGGGCGCTACTAGGACTTTTTTAGATTTCGAGATGAGGCTCACGGCGATCACAGTAGCCTTGGCGCTTCCGTGTTTACCCGTTTTAGCTCTCGATATTTCAATTATTTTACAGGGTTCTCCGTCTATTACTACAAAGCTCCCTACCTTTAGGTTACCTAGCGTTTCATACGTCTTGCTCAAACAGTTCACCTTTCTTGAAATACCGTTTAGGCTTTAATAAGCTGTAACATAACCTTAAGTGGTTTCGCTAATAACCCTCGCCACGATGAACCTATTGTAGTCAACAAGCACTTTGATGTAACCGGTCAGCTTTGCATCGGTGGACTTATCTCCGGTGTCCACTAAAAGGGCATTTACATCGCGGATCTTCCTCTCCGTGGATACCACTATGATGTCCTCCTTATTTATCATTGAAAGGACTCGTGGGGATATTTGCTGGTTCCCCCTACCAAACAGAAACCCCTGACCTCCAATTGGGGTGACAACCAACTTAACCTTGCCATACCGTTCAATTACGTCTAGCAGGTCTTTTTCCCACGCATCTTTTACTAGCAGTTCGCGGTTCAGCACCACGTCAACGCCCAGTAGTGTGCAGTCCAAGCCTAACTTTCTACATACCGCCTTGACGGTGGAACCGGGTCCGAGTATGTAAGGGGTATTAGGTTCCATGGTCTCTACGATGTATTCTGCAATTGCCTCCTTGGCTAACTCCTCCTCCGTGCCGGAGTACAGCGTTTTCGGTGCTTGCACTAGATTTTCATAGCTCGGCACGAGCAGATAGCCAAACAGCCTAACTACGAGCCTGTCTTCCCTGAACGCCTCCTCGTCCACATCGAGAACTTCCCTCTCTACGAGCACGGTCATGCCTTTCAAAAACAAATCCAGTAGCCTGGCGGCTACGATGGGACTTACTGCGAACACCGAGCTGTACATCTTCACGCCGCTTGGTACGCCTATTACCGGTAATGAGGTGCTTACTGATTCGCATATGTCGCGTGCCGTGCCGTCGCCACCTACAAAGACCAGTATGTCTACGGAGCTCCTCATCTTGGTAGCGGCCTTTATGGTATCTTCTCTACGTGTAATCTCCTTCCGCTCACCAATGACTTCTACTAACTTGGCACTGTGTTTACTTGCCTTAACGGCGTCTTCGCCCATTACACCGGCTACACTCACTATTTCAAAGTCCTCGGAGTTGATACCGTTGAGGAACATCAGTGCACGTTGAGGTGCGACAGGCTTAGCACCGCGCTCTAGGGCCTTAAAGTAAGCTTCTCCATCAGTACCCTTAAGCCCTACGGAACCCCCCATTCCGGCTATCGGGTTAACTATGAAGCCCACTCGCTTGGAGGTCAAACTGCTCGCCACCATTTACAGGCTGGCTATTTTCGTTAGCTTCTCGGGCTTAAGCCTGTAAATGCCCTCTTCGAGCGCGTACACGCTACCAGACATGTCTCCGGGCAGATATTCCTTTATCGTTATGGAACCAGCGAAAACTGCCCCGTCACCGCTGTACGCTACTATGGTGTAGTACTCCTTCAAATTATCGTCACGAGGTTCGCGGAGCCAGTGAGTCAGGTACAGGTAAGGGGAGTCTTTGAAGAGCACGAGTAGTACCGTATTGAGGGCGCTACCGCTTAAGACGTAGTTCTTGGCCTCGCTGTATGCCTCTACGACGCAGGTATCAACGTTTTCTCCCCCTTCCGCGCATGTAAGGACGTAATCCATTACGTAGTGGCCGAGTAGTTCCGAGTCTACGCGGATCCAGGGATACACCCCTAGCTTCTCGGCGAGTGCTCTTTTATCTGCACCCCCGTTGTGTACGAACCACGCCGCGCCGTTATCGGTTAACCTCATGAATGGATGCACGTAGTCTATGCCGTAAGGCTCTTTCGCGGATGCTTTACGTGCATGGAGTACGAGGTAGAGCGGCTGGTATTCGCTGATCTTCTTCGAGAAGAGGCTGATCACCCTCCTCGAAGACTCGTAGTATATTGGCTCTAGTGACTTGTGGTGAGCTACAACGGGTTGTTCCTTCAAAAGCCCCGCCGCGACGAGCCCCCACCCGTCGTCATGCGACTTGTGCTTGCCTCTACTGACCCGCTCCAGGTATGGGTCGTATTCGTTGCTTAGTACGAACGAGTTCAACACCACATCAAGGAGGTCTTTGTTGGTTTTGGACAGTGCTAGTATCCTACACATATTAAGCCCCTTTACCCGTAATGACTTAGCAGGGTATTTAAGAACCGGCTGCTCTGCGTAAATGAAACCAGATGATGAGGGATCCGAACTCCGAGTGGACGATGAAGAGCTCTGTAGGCTGAAGAGCGTCGTGTCAAGTTAAATTGCCCCTGGCTACAGTACACGGCTACTCTGAGCAACTAAGAGATAAAGCACACTTCAACACTGTGCTGATTGGGGCAAGCGACGAGCATGGAAGTGTAATTGTAATTTAAGAACGTTATGGATGGGGCTCATTTAAATTAATTCTAGTCCCTTTCTAAACGCTAGTAGCGAGGGCTTAATAGCGCGCTTCGATATGACTAACCCTATAGCCTCTTCAACGTTGCTCGTTTTCAAAATCCCCGACATCTTTATAAACGCACCAAGAACCACCATGTTTAAGGCCCTCGGATTTCCCGATTCAACTGCTGTTTTTCTAGCTGGTACTATTAGCGCTCCGGGTGCCAAGGACTTTAACCTTTGAATTACGTCATCTCGGCTACTCTCCGGGGTGTTGAAGCTCACTGAGTACGGTGGCCTATACTCGTTAGCCGCGATGAGCTTCCCGCCGGGTTTGAGGTAGTGGATGTTCCGCAACGTCTCGTAGAGTTCTAGGCCGAGTAAGTAGTCCGCGTCTCCTGGGCTAAATATTGGCGAGTAAACCTCTTCACCTATCCTCACATAGCTGACGACGCTCCCATACCTTTGAGCCATTCCGAGAGTTTCCCCCGTTCTAACCTGCAACCCCTCCAGCGTTGCCGCCACCGCTAGAACCCTGGCGAGGGTTAAACCGCCCTGGCCACCAACAGAGGCTATGAGTATATTCGTGATTTTCATTCCACCACCTTCACCGGCTTAATCGCTTTAAATGCACAGAACCTGGCGCAAATTCCGCAGCCGTTACAATCCTCTTCGATTATCACGGCCTTACCAGCTTCCATGAATATGGCAGGGCAACCCGTAGATGCCAAGCACGCTTTACACCCTCTGCACAGATCTTTTTCAACGTAGTACCTGAGAGCGGCGCCCTGCGTTCTAACTTCTAGTAGCGCGCACGGATGCCTAGCTATGACAACGTTTACACCCGGCTTCGATAGCATGTCTTCGAGGATGCCGATCATCTCGTCGAAGTTGTATGGATCTACTACGACCACGTTATCTGGCCCGATGGCCCTCACTACATCTTCTATTGGAATGGACTTCACCTCTCTTCCAGTCTCGCTCACTTTCCACGCGGGAGTGGATTGGTGGCCGGTCATCGCGACTACGCCGTTGTCGAGTATGAGGACTAGTAAGTTAACCTTCTTGTTTACCGCTTCAATTAATGACGGTATTCCAGCGTGGTAAAACGTAGAATCCCCAATAACCGCTACGACAGGCTCTTTGAAGCCGGCGATTTTTATACCTGCAGCCATTGATATGCTCGCTCCCATACTGTGCTCTGTCCACAACATGTCTATGGGAGGATATACCGAAAGGGCGTAGCAACCTATGTCGCCTATTATGGGGACGTCACTGAGTTTTAACCTCCTCCTAGAAATCGCGATCTTTAGCGCTAAGAATGAGAATCTGTGGGGGCACCCAGGGCATAGAGGCGGGGGCCTTGGAGGCACCTGTACTTGGGGTAGTTCGGTGGCCTTTGCGTGTACTCCAAGAGCTCTCTCGACGATATGCTTATTCAGCTCACCTTCCAGCGGCGTGTGGCCTGTGAGCTTCCCCCTCACTGGGGCATTCAAGCCCATTTCAAAGAGTAGCGCCTTCAAGCCTTCTTCGAGGTAGGGATCCAGCTCCTCGACCACTATTATCTCCTTGCACCCGGCTAGCGTCTTCGTTAAGAACCTTGCAGGAAGCGGATATAAAAGGCCTAGCTTAACGATTCTCGCGTTTAAACCACGTTCTACTGCAATCTCCTTCACGTAGTTATACGCTACACCCTCCGTAACCACACAGACATCGCCGGATCCCTCGACCTTGTTTAGGTCGTACTTTTCCGCCGCTATCTCCACGCGCGCCAGCTGGTCGTCAAGCCATTTATGCCTTTCAAGGTTCCACTTCATGCCGGCTCTCACAAACCTGGGAGGGTTTTTTGTGAACCTGGGCTCCCGGTTCAGCCTCCTCACCTCGCCGAGCACTACGTCTCCCACAGCGTGGTTTACCCTCGTGGTAGTCCTCAGTATTACAGGTAAGCTCAACTCTTCGCTTAGATCAAAGGCTATCTTGGTATAGTCCTTGGCCTCCTGGGGGCTTGATGGCGAGATCATCGGTAACTTAGCCAATTTCGCGTACCACCTACTGTCCTGCTCGGTTTGCGTGGTGTGGGGTCCCGGATCGTCGGCGACCAGTACTACGAGGCCGCCGTCCACGCCGGAGTATGCCGCGGAAAGAACAGGATCTGACGCCACGTTTAGGCCCGGTGCTTTCATGGTTGCCATAGCTCGTAGCCCGGTAATTGCAACCCCATAAGCTACCTCGAATGCAACGCGCTCGTTTACTGCCCACTCTACGTACATGTCAACAAGGTGACTACTGTACCTTTGAAGAGCCATTATAACTTCGCTAGAAGGCGTACCGGGGTACCCGGTAACAACCTTCGTGCCCGCTTCTATGATACCACGCGCAATGGCCTCGTTACCCATTAGGGCGAGCCTGGTTCCCGGGGGCGCCAGGAGGCTCATTTAGTGAGCACCACTAGCCTATATATGGGCTAAACCTAAAAACGGTATTTCACGCTATTACGCACTACCGGCTACCCTTAGATGCCTCAGACTGCTTAGCCTCCTCTTCAAGCTTCTTCAACTCTTCCTCGATCTCCCTTTCTATTTCTTCAATAGGTTTGGGCGGAGGTGTCGTGGCAAGCGTGTAACCAATCCACCCCAGTATGCCGAAAACGGCGACTACTGCAACTATGAGAGTTAACTTCGTTAACCAGACCCAGAAATCGCCAAAGAGCATTAACCACGCGTACGCGACGATCACGACTATGGATATTGCTACGAGCAGCCACCCTATCAGCTGATCTCTACTCATAAATGACATTCACCTGTGTTCAAGGAAACTCTGAGAACACATGGGCGTAATAAACTTTATAAATGAACGTTTACTAACCGAGCTCGGCAACGATCTCTGCGTTAACGATCCTCGCCTTACCCCCGGTAGGTTCAACGAGCTGTGTTCCACAAACCTTGCACTTTCCGGGAAAGGTAGCGTGGTCGAAGACTACATTTTCAGCACCGCAGTTTTTGCAGACTACCTTGTAGAACCTGCTCTTGGGCATTGGTATAAGTAGCTTTCTCTTCTTCACTATTTAGCCACCTCCACGAGCTCGGCCTTCTTCAGCCTAATGCCTCTTCTGTGCACTATGTAACTGCACTTATTGCATTTAAGTTTTAAGACGACTTTCTTGGTTGTCTTTGCAAACCTCTTCTGCTCGGGCTTTCTCTTGGATCCGTAACCCCTCTTTTTCCTCTCGTACCTTCTCTCACCTTCGGCAATGCCCCTCCTCTTACCGTGCTTGTATATCGTTACTGAGTGCTCTGTGTGTGCTCGACATCTCGGGCAGTAGGTCACTATAACTTTGGGGTATTTCGCCACGGTAAACACCTGCATATAGCGCTACTGCACTAGTTTAAGCTAGAGTTTTGAGTGTTTTAAACCTAACGCGTAAGCAACCACGTTTGTTAAAACGTGGAGGGCGAGGATCAAGAGTAGCGTTGTGACCACATAAAGAGGCCTTAACACGACGTCCCCGATGCCCAGTAAGTAGTAATACGCCGTTACAGCAAGCGCGAAATCCCACTGGTCGAGTAGGGGCGCGGGATCTCCGGGTTTGATGCTAAGTCTTCGCTTAATAAACGCCCCTAGGAGGTCTCCTAGAAGAGCAGAGAAGCCAGCACCTAGGGCTAACAACGGGGTTAGGGGCTCGCCTAAGAACGCTCCTATGCAGGAGCCGGCAATATAAGCCCCGATGACGCCCAGGAGCAGCCCTTCCCACGTCTTGTTTTTCCCAAAAATGGGCTTATTGTCGACGAAGAGCTTGCCTCCGTCAATTGGCTTGGTCCCTCCAATCAGGACGGGGAAGGCGTTTGCGATCATTGGGGGTAGGTAGTACCTCAGTACCCACAGTAAGTAGTCTTCGGGTTCAATCAAGCCATTCGACACCAGTTTCCGTTATTTTGAAGGAAAGTTTATTAAAGCTCGCTGGAACGGGGGTTTTCGCGGGCTTAATGTACCTTCTACCGGCTTCTTCGGTGAAGACCCCTATGACGGTGTCGAAGTAGTAATCCATGATCCTCGATCCGGATGCCTCTAAGTCCCCCCTCTCCCCCACTCTAACCTGTGCGGTGGCGAAGAGCTTTCCCCTGTGCCCCGCTACCGCTTCAAGCAGCAAGCTGATGATAAAAACCTGCTTTGTGAGAGCGCTTTCTCTAAGCGCCTCTACGCGGAATAGTGCATTTATACTATCGACGAAAACGAAGACCGGTCTTAGCAGGTATGTTGCAATGGCTAGTCTTAAGAGGGTATCCATGTCGTATGCTTCGGCGAACAGCGCTTTCTCGTACTTTTCCGGGTTTTTTGCAACTCTCTCGTAGTGGAGGGTCTCTTCAGTTGATATGTAAACGCAGTCGTGAAACCTACACACGTTGCTGGCAATGGCTAATAAGAGGGTGGTTTTGCCAGCGCCTGCAGGGCCGTAGAAAAGTACCGCCGTCGAGGGCTCGATCACGCCGTCTAGTAACCTGTGACCACTGTACACGTCGTATATAAGCTATCACCAAGACAATCTAATAATGACGAGGAGCTTATAGCTAGAAGCAACGGTCGGTGCGTTTTGCAAAGGAGATTACTAGTACTGGCAGTATACGATCCGAAGTGGTTCATGCAGGCCATAAAACTGGCTAAACGACGCGGTATCGCGTTCAGCTATTACTACCCGGGAGAAGACCTGCCTCGGGGGAGCGTTGTCTATACAGATTTTGAGTACATTTTAGGGGAACTTGAGGGTAGGAAGGACTTGTTGATAATATACGATCCGCAGAGAAGCTGTAAAAAGCTGGAAGAGGCCATACTAGCGTCCATGTACAGTAGTGGTTATAGAAGCGTGATCGTCGGCGTAGATCCCGGTGATGTACTCAGCTACGTCATTCTCGGAGACGACTACCTCCTGCTTTACGGTGAAGGCGGGTTAAAAGACCTTGACGAGGACTTTAACTACGTACTGAGCTGCGTTCCGCACGATGAGATCAGGGTTAAGGTCGGCACGGGTCACAAGTGCGGCGAAGTTGTAGAGTACATTAAGAAGAAGTACGTTAACATCCCACTAGAGCTAGTTGACGAGACGAGCACATCTCCGAGTAGAAGTAGGATAGACGAAGTAGTTCACTCTGCAAGGAGATTACGCGGCCTCAAACCCTTCAGGCACAAAGACATATATGCAGCCTATAGGATAGCGCTGAGTAAGGGCGTAGAGGTGCTGTAGTAGAAATGCCCATCCTGAAACTAGCGAAGGATGAGGCGGTTAAGCTGTACGGTCCAATGTCTGTAGTGGTCAGAAACGGCTGTATAGATGTCCAGGGAAAGCTCGCCTGCACCGGTGAGAAATTCATTATACACAAGGCTAGGAACTACGTCGCAGAGGCCGTGGACAGCTGCGAACTCGAGGTCGCGATGATCAACGATTCGCAGATACAGACGCTGGATTCCTCCGACCCCTACCGAGTGAAGAAAAACATCGCGCGGGAGATCGCGAAACGCGGATTTAATCGCGTAGTGGTAGTGGGTTGCGTAGACTGCGGTAAGACCTCCTTTACCACTGTGCTTTACAACACTCTATTAGCGTGCGGGCGCAAACCCGTAGTTATTGACGGGGACGTAGGGCAGGCGGACATAGGTCCCCCGGGATTCGTGTCGGCGGGCTACTCCGAGAAGCCCGTGTACTGGATTAACGAGTTAAGGCCCCTAATTATGAGGTTTATAGGTGACATAAAGCCCCAGGGCTACACGCAGATCATTGTAAACGAGATTGTGAGACTAGTCGAGGTAGCTGAGGGGGAAGGCTTCGACAGCGTAGTGGTGGATACTGATGGCTGGGTAAGAGACGAGCACGGAATACTGCACAAAAATACGCTGGTAGAGGCCTTGAAACCGGACGCGGTGGTGGTTCTCGGTGAAGAACTGGGTGGCTACTTCACGCGTTTTAGGAAGCTAGGAATCGCTGTCTACGAGGTTCAAGCCCCAGTATATAGGAAAGTAAGAAGTCGCGAGGAACGGAGAGTACTGAGAAGCCTAAGATACCGCGAGTTCCTTGAAGGCGCCCAGGTGGTAAGGGTAAAAATGGACAACGTTCTGATCGAGGGTTGTAGTGTGTTCCACGGCCTAGAGGTAGACACGTCTAGTGTGTCGAACTTCATAGAAGGCAGGGTAGTCTACGCCTCCAAGCTACCCGGCGTCCTCAACGTCTATGGCATAGTTAAGAGCTACCAAGGCGATGAGCTAAAGAAGCTGGGCTACGAGAAAGTCCGAGTATACAATCAAGGCTTTGAGAAGGGCTTGTACTGCGCAGTCGGTTCGTTGAACGGCCCCGAATACCCCTGCTTAGTTGAGAAATTCGACTTTGAATCTCGCGAGGTGGTTTTAAGAACAAGGTATACAGGTAAAATAGACGTGTTGAGGCTGTCTAGAATGAAGCTCACCCCTGAGTATTTAGAGGAGTATCTCGAGGTGTAGGCATTGGAGCTGGAGTACCTCAAAAAAACAGCATCACGGATGGGCAAGCGCGTAATTGAGCATGGCCTCATAGAGCGCGAATACGATGTTACCAGGATTAGTTATATGAACAGAGATGCCCTGGTTTTCTTTAAGGTCAAGGAGCTGGAAGATGTAGTGTTATTTTCTAATCTCCTGTCAACGCGTAAGGACATTATTTCACTCCTAGGCGTTAATAGCCTGGAAGAAGCGTATCTGGCGGTCGAAAGGGCTCAGCAAACTCCTACATCACTCGAACAGGTGAACTTCAAGGACTACTTCGATGAGGTTGAAGTAGACCTTTCGAGGCTACCATTTTTAAAGTTTTACAGGGAAGACGGGGGTTACTATTTAACCAGTTCAGTGTACATAGTGTGCCACGAATCTACGTGTAATGCGAGTTATCACAGAACGATGTACTTATCCAAAAATAGAGTAGTTCTAAGAGTAGTACCGCGGCATTTATACCACATCATCTCGAAGTTTTTCGAGGAAGGTAGGGACGCACCAGTAGCGCTGGTCCTCGGGCTCGACCCCTACCACGAAATGGCAGCTGCCACGAGCCCTCCACTAGGTATTTTCGAGGTAGGGGTTGGTGCATCCCTAGGTGGTGAACGAAAGGTTGCTAGAACTCCAAAATACGGTATTCCCGTACCCGCGAACGCGAGCATTGTTATCGAAGGAGTCATCCCCAGAGGCGAGAGGGCCCTTGAAGGCCCCTTCGTAGACATGTTAATGCTGGTGGACGGGGCCCGTGAGCAACCAATCTTCATCGCGGAGAGCATGTACCTGTCGAGAAGGCGCCCTCTGCTGGTTCACGCGATCGTGCCGGGCCTCTGGGAACACCAGCTATTCATGGGATTTCCCCGAGAAGCGCACATGTACATAGAACTAAAGCGAGTATTACCGTGCGTTAAGGCTGTCAGGTTGACGGAAGGGGGATCCATGTGGTTGCATGGAGTCGTGTCTATTAGCAAGGAGTGCTCGGAGGGTGATGCGAAGTTAGCCGCGCTTGTTGCGATCTCCGGGCACCCGAGTATTAAGCACTTAGTTATAGTGGACGATGACATTGATGTGGATGACTTGGAAGACGTTGAATGGGCGATAGCTACTAGGGTTAAAGGCGGAAGCGACGTACTCGTCTTGAGAGATGTGCGGGGAAGTACTCTTGAGCCTAGAAGCAGGGAGGGCGTTGGGGACAAGGTAGTGGTAGTAGCTATAACACCCAGAAACGAGCCCTACGACAAGTATAGGCGCGCGGAGATACCGTAATGTACCTCACCGAAGAGCAGGAGAGAATACTACAAGGCGAGTACGGGTGGGCTGCCGCCAAGGCGCTAGAGCTTATAGTTAAGGTGGGCGATGCTGTCGGTGCTCGAGAACTCGTCGAGATAAAGCACGCCCACGTATCAGGAATATCGTACTCTAACATCGGCAAGTACGGGCTAGAGTTCATACGGGACTTCTACGGGAAAGGGGGCAGGGCGAAGGTGTACACAACAATAAACCCGGGTTGCTTAGACTACTCCGGGCTGTCTAGAATTGTAGAGAACAGGTACGTGGAGGAGCAGCGCAAAATAGACGAGGCTCTGATCGGGATGGGGTTCAAACCCGTGCTCACCTGCATTCCATATTACTACAGACCCCCTACAGCGGGCGAGCACCTGGCATGGGGGGAAAGCAGCGCCGTAATATATGCCAACTCCTTTTTCGGAGCCTACACTAATAGGGAAGGCGGCCCAGTAGCGCTTGCTGCATCCATAGTCGGGTACACGTACAAGGCCGGGCTACACCTAGACGAGAACAGAGTTGCCAGGGTAAAGGTAGAGGTGCCTGTGAAATTACTACACCTACCGGCTGGAGCTCTAGGCCTGTGGATTGGAGAGTTCGTTAATGAAGTGCCTTACGTCGTCGGGCTCAAGAACATTGATATCAGTGAGCTTAAAGCGCTCCTAGCTTCCATGGCTTCCACCGGGAGTCACGCACTCGCGGTGTTAGAGGGTATTACGCCACGTAACACATACCGCCTCGAGCTGGAAGACAGGGTTACAGTAGAGGAAGACCTGCTAGAAAATTACCTAGGCGATGACTTATCGGGCGACGACAAAGTATTAGGCTACATTGGCTGTCCGCATGTACACCCGGTGGAGCTACTCGTAGTAATTAAATTACTGGGAAAGTACGGTCGCCCTAAAAGAGGAAAGCTACTAGTTACGGTTCCACGAGAGTACGTGTCCAAGTTCCGGGGTATCATTTACGAGCTTAAAGCACGTGGCGTTGATGTGGCTGCAGGTACCTGTCCCGTCGTTTCACGCCTTCGTGAGAGGTTTGACGCAGTGGTCACTAATAGCGGTAAAGCAGCGTTTTACATTAAGAAAGTATACGGTGTTAGGGTAAGGCTCGCTAAGCTAGAGGGGGTCGTAAAGTATGTATGCGGGAGTAAGGGTTAGGGTAAAGCCGATCATCCCGGGGGAGTGTAAAGGCAGTCTTTTAATACTAGATCGTCACATAAGCTTTTTCGGCGAAGTGGACCCCGAAACGGGATGTTTGAAGGAGGGAGATATAGACATCTGCATTGACGGCAAAGTACTCGCTTTTAGGGGTAGCCGGGGTAGCACAGTCGGCCCATACGTCCTTTACGCCTTGAAGAAAAATGCGAAGGCGCCGTTGTGCATGCTAGTTGAAGAGGTGGAGCCCATGCTCGTAGCCGGGTGCGTTCTCGGGGATATACCGCTATATGTCGTTGAACCTTTTTCGGTGCTTTCTGGGATTCCTGATGGAGCGCACGTAGAAGTCAGGGAGGGGGAGCTCTATGTACGCTGGTAGTGGACTATTCGTAGTACTAGAGGGTATTGATGGCTCCGGTAAGACGACGGTAGCTAGCATGCTAGTGGAAAAGCTCAGTAAATTGGGCTATAGCGTTGCCTACACGTACGAACCAACGGACTCCGAGGTGGTTACCTTAATGAAGACGAAGTACAGGGATCTCCGTGACCCCTACATAGATGCACTGACGTTTGCACTAGACAGGCTACTACACGTCAAGATCACGATAAAACCTCTTTTAGAGAAGGGCTACGTAGTAGTCTCGGACAGGTACTTCTACAGTAGCGCTGCGTACCAGTCAGCGTGCGGTGCACCGTTAGAATGGGTATTGGAGGTCAATGCATGGGCGTTGAAGCCGGATATCGCCGTTTACCTCGACGTAGAGCCCGAGCTAGCATTGAAAAGGAAGCTCGGCTCTTCTTCCCGCTTCCCGGAGTTCGAGGAGGTGCTACTCTTACGGAGGGTTCGCGAGGCGTACTTGGAGCTCGTCAAGCGCGGTCTACTAATTAAAGTTGACGCTTCCAGGAGCGTAGAAGAGGTCTACAGCGACGTTGAAGGCGCCGTTCTAGGAGCGTTAAGATCAAGGGCTACTTCTTGGTAGCGTGTTTTAGCCTCTGAATGCGTTCAAGCACCTCTAGCCACCTGATCAACTCCGCCGGGTCTACGTCAGAGTTACCGGTCAACGTTTCGATTGTTTTAAGGGCGTGAACCTCCAAGCGCTCCAGTACATTAGCTAGGTATGTCCTAGCGTAGACTTCCCTGACCTCCTCATCCGTTTTCACGACGTGAACCCTGCCGTGAACTGGGCACACTATCTCGCCGCTCTTAAGCTTAAATAACGGTAAGTTGCAGCCCTCCACGGGGCATATCTCGGCCAGCATCACCGCGCCGGACTTCAGGAGCTCTGCCATTATTTTCGCCGGATCCCTGCTTAGCCCCATAAACAGACACCTGAAAACATATAAGCCAAGCTACTCTTCCTTCTAAACAAGAAGACTGTGTATACGTATTTATAAAGAGTAACAGGAGGTGGGGTTCTTGAGTAGGATTATAGATAATGAAGCGCGGATTAAGAGCGCGATTTACATGCTTGTAACTATAATTAACGATACGGCCGTGCCCAGAAACATTAGGCGGGCGGCAACGGAGGCGCTCAATTACCTGCGCGATGAAAGGCATTCACCGGGCGTTAGAGCTGCTAACGCCATTAGTGCGCTGGACCAGGTTAGCCAAGACCCCAACATGCCGCTGAGCGCGAGAACGAAGATCTGGCAGATAATAGCGCTCTTAGAGACCATAAAGGATTGAAGCCGCTTAATGGCCGTGCTTAACTCCTCGAGCTAGGTAGATCCCTGCATGGTAAGTGTGAGGGTAAGGGGGATTTACGCGACCGCCATTTCGAAGATACTGCTTGAGAGCGGCTTCAAGCTCGTAGAAGCGAGCGAGAAGGTTAGAGAGAGGCTTGGAATTGATCTTGACGCTGCACCATGTGATGTTACGGTAAAAGACTGCGAGAACGTAGACGAGCTTCTCGTTGTAGGGTTTCCAGGAGAGGCAGGGCTCGTCTACAAGGTGTTATTAGATAGCTTAAAGTACGTGTTTAGGTGGGAGTCGCCTGTAGAGTTGCACGCTATTTACGTTGGTAGAGTTACCAGCAAGCAAGGAGAACTATGCGTAGTCGACATCGGTGGAACTCACGGTTCTCTGTACCCATGTAAAGAAGAAGTTGGTAGTAAAGTAGTAGTGGGCGTGAAAAAGCCCCCGTTAAAGCCCCAAGAACGGCTTACCTTGACGAGGAACTTCAGGATTGTTGGTAAGTATATTGCCCTAGTGCACGGAGAGCCCAGAATCTCCTTTTCCGAGCACATACGCGACTCAAGTGTAAGGGCGAGGCTCTCGGTGATCGCGGCGTCGAAGCTCGCGGGTAGTGGTTTAGGAATACATTTTAGAAGTAGCTCTAAGTACGCTGATAGCAGGTCCATCGCTAGCGAAGTAGACGTGCTCCTAGAAGAGTACAGGAACCTGTTAAAGCGCGCAGAAGAAGCGCGCGAGCCCGCGAAGCTTAGAGACGGCGAGTTCATAGCTATATTAGGGCTTACGAGCCTGGCTAAGCAGCTACTTGACGGGTATAGGAGACAAGTTACGTACACGATTGACATGCACCACAGCTTAAAGTCCATGGGATTAAGCGACTTGGTGGACTTCGCCGAGCACCTACTCATGCACAGTAGTGGGGGCAGGGGCGAGGGTACAGGTGCCGGCGTAGCTACTTACATCGTCAAGAGCCTGCTAGAAACAGGTACGGTAGAATTCCTCCATGTAAGGCCTACTGGCGAGGTAATAAGGCTCCAGCCGGGCAGGGTCGTAAACGCCAGGGTCGAAAGCAACAAGCTAGTCATGGTGGTGGAAAGGACCATCAAGTCGGGGGGAACGTACGACGGGCTGAATGTCGAGAGAAGGCCCGGTGACGTGGACTACGTCGTGGTGGATACCGGTAAACCCGTGCTTTCCCACAACTACCATAGGGCTGGTAGCTGGCTGGGATCGTACATAAACATAAATACGCCCCCAGAAGTAGCGCCCGGGGTGGTTAAGTACCATGACCTGCTAATAGACGTCGTAATACACCCTTCGGGAGAAACCAGGCTAGTTGACGTGGAGGAACTTGAAAGGCTACGTGAACAGGGAGCGGTAACGGACGCGTTATACCTGTACGCTAAAAGAGCTGTCGAAGACGTGCTCGCAAACCCCTACGGCTACGTTTATAACCCGTCGAGGAATCTAGAGAAATAGGTGCGGGGGTGCCCGAGCTTGGTCAAAGGGGTCGGGCTTAGGACCCGATGGCGTAGGCCTGCGTGGGTTCGAATCCCACCCCCCGCACTCGCATACCCTTATTTTCCCTAGGGCTACTTCCTATAACTTTGGTGGTCTAATTGAAGCTCTACGAGTATGAAGCCAAGGAAATAGCCTCTAAATACGGAATCCCGGTACCGCGAGGTAAGATCGCTAAAACACCCGATGAAGTTGCATACATTGCAAGGGAGCTCGGACCTGTAGTGATTAAGGCACAAGTACTTGTTGGTGGACGGGGGCTCGCTGGTGGCGTTAAGGCCGCGTCAACCCCCGAAGAGGCCTTTAGGATCGCCAGCTCGCTACTAAGCTCGAGTATACGCGGCGAGAAGGTAAACGCCTTGTTAGTTGAAGAGAAGGTCTGCATTGCGAGAGAGCTCTACCTGTCCCTAACGGTAGACCGTACCGCTAGGAAGCCCGTGTACCTTGTCTCCGAAATAGGTGGCGTGGAGATAGAAGAGCTCGCGAAAAAGTACCCGGAGAAAATGCACAGAATATACGTTGACCCCGAAATAGGCTACACGGATTACATGAGCCGCGACGCCCTCGTAGCCTTGAACCTGCCCTGGAGCGCCCTAGGAGAGCTCTCACCGCTCATGAAGTCCATGTACAGGATAATGCTCGACTACGACGCCGAGCTGGTGGAGTTTAATCCACTCGCATACACGTGTGAAGGTAAGCTCGTGGCGCTGGACGCCAAGATCATCATAGACGACAACAGCCTCTACAAGCACCCCGAGCTACAGAGGCTCCATGGAAGGGACCTATCAGACTACGAGAAGAAGGCTAAAGACCTTGGCTTCAGTTACGTAGAGTTAGACGGCGATATAGGCGTTATTAGCAACGGTGCGGGTTTAACGATGGCCACGATGGATTCGATACTGTATTATGGTGGTAAGCCGGCAAACTTTCTAGACATTGGCGGTGGCGCTTCAAGGGATCGAGTTAAGGAAGCCGTAAAGCTCATGCTAACCCACCCGAGATCAAAGGTCTTGCTGATAAACATCTTCGGTGGAATAACGCGCTGCGATGAGGTGGCCGCGGGCATCGTAGAGGCTTTAAGAGAAGTTGGCGTTTCCAAGCCCATAGTCGTGAGAATGCTCGGTACTAACGAGGAGGAAGGCAGGCGTATATTGAGAGAACACGGTATAGATGCTTACTTTGAAATGGATGACGCCGTTAAAGCCGTCGTGGAGCGCTCCAGGAGGTGACCTCCATGGGAATACTCGTTAACTCGAAAACACGGGCCATAGTGCAAGGTATAACGGGGAGGGAGGGGAGCTTTCACACCAAGTTGATGCTAGAGTACGGGACTAAAATAGTAGCCGGGACCTCGCCGGGTAAGGGAGGAAGCTACGTCCACGGTGTACCGGTGTACAACACCGTCTACGAAGCTGTGAGGGAGCAGGGCCCAGTGGATGCGTCAGTAGTATTTGTTCCGGCCAGGTTCGCGCCGGACGCCGTGTACGAGGCCGTGGACAACGGGCTGAAGCTCGTAGTAGTAATAACAGAAGGGGTATCCCTACACGAAGAAGTGAGGTTTGTGAATTACGCTAAGAAGCGTGGTGTCATAATCGTCGGCCCTAACACGCCGGGCTTAATGACGGTTGGCGAGTGTAAACTCGGCATAATGCCTGCACACGTGTTTTCCAGTGGACGTATAGGCCTCGTATCGAGAAGCGGTACACTAACATACGAGATCGCGAGGGAGCTCGGGAAGGCCGGGCATGGGATCTCAACGGTCATAGGCCTCGGAGGAGACCCGGTGACGGGTCTAGACTTCATAGAGGTTTCGGAGATGTTCCTCCAAGACCCGGAAACGGATGCTGTAGTGCTAATTGGGGAAATAGGAGGTGATGCCGAGGAGAGGTTCGCAAAGTACTATGGCGGACTTTCTTCGAAGAAGCCCGTAGTAGCGTACATTGCCGGTAAGACCGCGCCACCGGGTAAGAGAATGGGTCATGCAGGCGCAATAATATCGATGGGTATGGGAGACTACAAGTCCAAGAAGGACTCCTTAGAGAGGGCGGGGGTACCAGTAGCCGAGACCCCTTCGCAGGTACCTTTATTACTCGCCGGCCTCTTGAAGAAGTAGTAAAGTTTTTTACTTCACACAGCACTATAACAGCTTGGCGTAGTGCCGTGAAGGGGTTTTACATGAGTGTGCTCGAGAAGGTAGGGCCCGGCGAAAAGGCTCCCGAAGAGGTCAACGTGCTGATCGAAATACCCGTTGGTAGCGGCGTTAAGTACGAAGTCGACAAGGAAACCGGTGTGCTCTTCGTTGACAGGGTGCTTTACACGTCGATGGTGTACCCCTTTAACTACGGCTTCATACCAGGCACGTTAGAGGAAGACGGTGACCCCGTGGACGTGCTCGTTGTTTCCTACGATCCACTAATACCCGGCTCTGTGATAAGGGTTAAGCCAGTGGGAGTCTTGGAGACCGAGGACGAGAAGGGCTTTGACGCGAAGGTCGTAGCTGTGCCGGCCGATAAGATCGACCCGAGATTCCAGAACATAAAGGACGTCGCGGACCTCCCAGAAGCCATTAAGGAGAGGATCGAGCACTTCTTCGCGCACTATAAAGAACTGGAAAGGGGAAAGTGGGTCAGGGTACTGGGCTGGAAAGACAGAGGCGCGGCCTTAGAGAAGATTAGGAAAGCCATTGAAAGGTGCAGGAAAGGCAAGGAGTAGTAGAGGGTAGGTGATGCGGCCCGAAGAGGCGGCAACTACCAGGAAGAGGATTGTTGAGATTTTAAGGAGGAGTAGTAGACCGCTCACAGTTGATGAGATAGCGAGGGAGCTCGGTACCGATATAGCGGCCGAAGACGTGTACGAGCACCTAGTGCACGCCGCGAGATCACTACGTGCCAGGAGCGGTGGGCGGGAAATATTAGTGATGGAGCCTCCTTACTGCAAGAAGTGCGGTTACGTGTTCAAAAACCTGAATAGGCCTAGAAAACCCAGTAGGTGTCCTCGCTGCAAAGGCGAGTGGGTGGCAGCCCCTAGGTTTACCATTGTCAGGAGAGGCTAGTAAACTGCTAGGAGCTTTTTAATTTCTCTCTTAAACTCCTCAGGGTCCCTGAGCAGCAGTTCTAACAGTTCCCTCGGATCTTTATGCCCTCTCGTCAGAGCGGTGACAGGCTTTAAGAAGGCCTCTAACATGATCAGGCTTGCCACCTCGGAGTTGGAGTAGATTTTCTGTATTACCTCGAAAACAAACTCCGGCTTCGTAATAAACGCTTCGAGTAAGCTCGATTTCAGTTTCAGCTTACAGTGCAGCTCTAGCAGTTCAAGTAGCCCGGGAAACTTGTTCTTTGCGTGCAACTTAATGTAGTCTACTACGCTCCCCGCCGCATCTACTGTACTAGTTAGCATTAACACGAGCTCACCTCTTCTCGATCACCGTTAAAACCCCGCCGCGAGTCTTGTACCACGTTAATGCGAAAAGTGCGAGCGAGAGCGCCGTTAGGTACGCGATCGACACCTCTGCAGGTACACCTTCGCTTAAGCCTATGCCCAGCCTGAGTAAGCAGACAATGTGCGTTACGGGGTTAGCAACTAAAATCTCTCTTAGTGGTTTGGTTAGCCCGAAGAGCCTGTAGTATAGTGGCGTGGCGACGATGACGAGCATCATTAGGGACATGAGTACGGGTTCTAATTTGTACCTGCTCCGAACGCTGAGCCCGAGAATTAGTGCCGTGAATGAGAAGATCGTCGTGGAGTACAGTAGTCCTAGCGCCATGTACGCTCCGTGTACGCTACCCGCGATGAGCACGAGTGCTACTACTCCGAGAACTACTGGTGTGGAGCTGAAAATCAACTGCGAGATGACGTTTGATGCTAGAAGCACTCTCAGCGAAACGGGTAAGGTGGCATAGAGCTCTAGCGCCTGCTCTTCAAACATGTTTGCTATGGATATAGCCGTCGGGTACACCAGCGCGGAGAACGACGTCATTACCAGGAAGCCAGTTAAGCCGGTTGCCAGTGACTCGGGGTTACCACCTGAAAACATCACTACTACGACGAGGTACGTGAAGGGCAGTACAACCGTGACCATTACGAGAGTCATCCAGAAAAGCCTGTACATCTTGAGCGTGAAGGACACGGACTTTAACAGGGTGGAGAGCTTCAAGGCTGTACACCCCTGATGTAGGACTCTAAGAGGGTCTCTATCGAGGGGTATTCGAGGTATATTTTAACGTCGTCCCTGAGTTCTCCGTTGAAGGCCAAGTTTTCGAGGTCTACTAGTGCGTCTAGTAAGGACCTGTACCTAGCAACTACAAGCCCCTCGTTGACAGCTATAACGCTTCTTTTCAGCAGCTGGGCCACCTTGTCAGCATACTTCGTCATCAACCTCACTTCTGCACCACCTTCTACTTTTTCGAGGGTTGAGAAGTGGTTCACTACCCTCCCGTAGACCATCAAGTACACCCTGTCGCATAGCCTCTTCACCTCTTCGAGGTCATGGCTTACCAGTAGTATGGTCTTCCCCCTGCTCTTTTCGTGTGCAAGTATGTCCCAAACCAATCTCTTCTTGAATATGTCGATGAAGCTCGTAGGCTCGTCTAGTATTAAGAGCTCGCTGTTCTTTATGAGTGAAAGCGCTAGTAGCAGTAGCTTTCTCTGACCCACGGACAGCTGGTAGCCCATTTTATCCCTAACGCCCCACAAGCCTAGGGATTGTAGTACTTCATGTACCCTAGTGTACGGTGTGCCGGATAGATCCGCGATGAACTTAGCCACTTCTATGACCTTGTGCGAAGGGTACACTAGTGGTAGTTGCGGCGTGTATGAAACCTCCTTCCTGATGACGTCTTGTTTTTCAACGGGGTTAGAGCCTAAAACCGTGATCTTACCGCTCGTCGGTTTAAGCACACCGATAACTTGCCTGACTAGCGTTGTTTTGCCGGCACCGTTGGGCCCCATGAGGCAGACGGCTTCACCTCTATAGACCTCCACCGATACGTTGACATTAGCCTTAATGCCGTTAGGATAGATCTTCGTAACCTTTTCCGCGGCCACTACGAGGTCACTCACCGGGCTCCACCAGCTCCCTGTACTTCGATACCGCGTAGGCGCGTAGGAGCCTCTCAAGGTGCTCTTCGCCGTAAAGTACTTTGAGGCACGTGGGCACGTTTTTCGACTTCAAGTAGATGCAACCACCGTAGCACATGGGCGCGTACTTGCAGTTCTTGGTGCACGGGGGATCGTAGACTACTGGGTGGAACTTCTCCGGCGATACCACAATGGTTTTTTCATCCACTATCCTGCCTATAGGTGTCCCGTACATGTACGCTGGACATAGGTAGACGTTTAGCTTTTCATCCACCGCGTACCCGTTTACGTACTTGCATATGCACGGGCCTTTAACGAAGACCTTGGAGATCTTGAATCCTCTTTCAACCGCGTACTCTAGTACTTCCACTATTTTCCTCGATACGCTCATATAGTACTCGTGGTAGTTCTTCGAAGTCTTGAACGGCGTGTAGTTAGCGACCTGCTCGGGGTGTACAGGTGACAGGTCCACGGCTACGACCTTTTTTTGTAACCCCAAGTCTGCTAGGAAGTCCACTAGCTCGCGTGCCCTCTCGATATTGTGTTCATCGACGTTAACCCTTATGCCGATGCTCTTGTGGTGCTTATCTACGAAGGCGAGTGTGTTGTCCACTATCGTGCTGAATGATCCGCGGCCGTTCTTGAAAGGTCTTCGACCATCATGAACCTCCTTTACGCCGTCTACGGTTACTTGTATCGTATTAACCGCTGTAACTACCTCTTCCACGTCTTTGCTGTAAATAGTGCCGTTAGTTATTACTGCGAGCTCCTTCTTAATACCGTACTCGGAAGCGAGCCTCTCTACGTCTTTAACCACTTTCTTCGCCATTGAGGTATTTAGTAGCGGTTCACCACCGTAAAGTGCTATGGCTATGAAGTCTGTTCCCCCTTTAACCCTCCTCTCGAGTAGGCCGTGTAGACTATGCCACTCTCTCTCTGAAAGATCGTAACCATCCATGCTGGGTCTTAGAGATTGGTAGCAGTATATGCAGGCGAGGTTGCAGCGGCTCGTGAGGCCTAGGAAGAGCGAAATGGCCTTTTTAGTGAATCTGAGTTCGCGTGATAGACGGTGATGTACCTCGTCTTCGAGGATGCCATCGTCTAGAATGACGTTAACCGAGAGAAGTTGCCTGTAAATTTCAGTGTCTGAAAGGAGGGGCCTTAAATCACCCCGCTTAATGGCGAGGCCTACTTCCCTATCAACTAAAAGGAGGGAACCGTGAAAGGTGTTGTAAACGAGGTCGAAGGAGGAGTTGAAGGGAAAAACCAAGTTGAACTTGGACAGCTTGACCACTATAGATTACCCTAATTACCCTAGTCTGGCGCTATGATGAGGCCTCCGCAAACGAGCGAGCAGTACGGACCACAGAAGTTGGGCTCTCTCACATTTATTTTACTCTTCTCGAGGACTATAATGCGTGTTTTAACCTTCATTTTCACCCCCACTACCTACTGTGGTATGCGGCCTTATAAACGTTTCGAGTATTTCCGAATAACCAAAACTACTAATTTATAAAGCCCTAATTAGCTATCGAAGTCATTAGTAAGATACTGGGGGGAGTTGTGAGCGGCGATCCGGTGGGTGAGTACAGTAAGCGCGTATTCATAGGAACACATGGTTTGTTTACCAGGGAGCTTGCCACGTTGGAGAATCCCACGAGAAAGGCGATAGTGTACTTGCTGGCAATGCGCGGGCCTCTCACGCTTAAGGAGCTCTCAGAAGAGCTGAATTTAGCACCTTCAACGGTTCACGAGCACCTCAGGAGGTTAAAGGAAATCGGTTTCATCGAAGAGGCATCGGAGCACCCCAAGAAGTTTAAAGTCGAAATTTACTATAGGTTAACGCTACCATACATATTGTTCAGCGAGCTGTCCTCTCTGAGGGAACGCTTATCTACGCAGATAGATGTCCTTAAAAAGCACGTAGCTGGCCTAATCGACGAAATAGGGGGTATTCTAGCAGAGAGATCTGAGCTCAAGTGCCTGGAGACCGTGCCGGAACATCTCAGGAAAAAGGTGCTACGTAACCTCTCACTGGCGTTGGTAGTACAGGCCTCAGTCATTATTCTAAGGGAGCTCGCTGGGGAGTCTTTTGTTTACGCTTTAATCAACGACTTGGAGGACTAGCAGCGAGCTGTTCTACTGCTTAATCACCTGCATCACGTTCTGCGCTTTTACCCGCTTCACGTTCCCCGCCTTTAGTCCGTGCGCTATTAGTGCCAGCGCTATCGTCGCGTCAACGTGCACCATCTTCTTCTTCGCTAGTGGTGATACCTTGCCCCAGCTCACCGCCTCTTCTAGTGTTGCCCCGCTTAAACCACCCCATTGCGGCATATCCGTTGTGAATTGCACTATGTACTCGAATCCCTTATAGTAGTCTTGTACTCTGTCCTCGTACTCCGCTATTAGCGTCTGTGCTACCGTTACGAGGTTGACGTAGTCCTTGGGTACGCCTCCACCAACGTATATCGCGGACAGCTTCTTACTGCGTCTTCCGATCTCCACTAGCTGGTGGAAGTCCTTCACCATGTCCAGCACTACTCTCTTGCCCTTCCTGTACGCTAGTAGAAGCGCCATGCCGTAAGCGCTATCTACGAGCGCCGGCGAGAATACAGGTACCTCCGCCCTGTACGCTGCGGCCACTATGCTGTCAACGCCCTTTTCAGTGAGGTACTTGCCGAACTCGTGAAGGAACTCAGCCGTCGAGTACACGCCGTCTGGTAGTGTCTCCACGAAGTCCTTTATCAGCAGCTCCATTCTCCTGTAGTCCACTTCGCTCGCGACTGTGTCGTAGAATCGGTCATACTTGAGTTTTAACAGCATCTCATCATCTATGCATGGGTGTACTTTGTAGTACTTGAAGCCCATCGCTTCGTACACGTCTTCGCTTATGATAGCGCCCGTGGACACTACCACGTCTACGTACCTTTCCTCGATGAGCCACCTGATGATCTTCCACATTCCGGCCGTGCTCATCGAACCTGCTAATCCGAGGAAAATTGTGCTGTCGGGGTCTTTGAACATCTCTATTAGTACCTTGTAGGCTTCACCGAGAGCGCGCCCTTGAAAAGAACAGTTAGACATCTCTAGTAGTAGCTCGTGCACGCTCCGATCCTTCACTTCGAGGGCCCTTACTACGCCATATGCGAAGTGGGGCATTTCACCTCTCAAGGTTAACACCCTTGTTAACTAGGAGAGCTGGGTATTTAAAGTGGAGTGCTAGGGAGTGCCGCCGCCGGGATTTGAACCCGGGGCAACCGGATCTCTCCTAGGCCGACTCCGCACGCACTCGTAAGCCCGTATGAGTCCGGCGCTCTGCCAGGCTGAGCTACGGCGGCGCCCCCATTCTATGTATAATGAGTTTCCTTATAAATGCTGTCATCTACGGGGCGCCGCGAACTCCGCTATTACTAGCCCCCTCGTGAACTCCACTCTTCCAATCTGCGTGTCGAGCCCCTCTAGGATACCCCTTATGAACTCCGCCAGGTAGGCCGTGTCCTCTTCGTTAAGTGCTGGCGATACGCAGCGTAGCTTATAGAAGTCTCCCCCATCGCTGACCTCCACCTCGCTCAGATCCCACCTGGATACTTCAAGGAGTGCCTTGAGGGTCTTGACGGGGCTTCCCGACGTTTCCCGTAGGTACATTCCATAGGCCTTACCGGCCTCGCGCCACCTCTTTAGCTTTTCTTCCCGCGTAGTACACGTGTAGCTCTCGAAGCACTCCAGTACCGGTTTGGGCGTGAAAACCCCTCCAAGGGCCTTGAGGTACTTGAACGCCTTCAGCGTTTCCAGCGCTTCTTCGAAGCTGTAACCCAGCTCGTTTACTTTTAGAAAGTGGCTTATAGAGTACTCTACTAGCTTGCTGATGGGTGTACCGCTTCTCCTGGCTACTTCGATGAGCCTGTCTACGAGGCTTTTGGGAACGTATACTAGCTTCTTTTCCTCCCTCTCACCGCTCACTTTACCACCTTCTTCTCGAAGACGACCTTAACGACGCCAGCCGCTTCAACCGTTCCCGCAAAGGAGTACTCGAACTCTTCAAGAGCTCCTTTAAGCATCTCCACCACCAGCTTCGCGAGGTTGCCCGTTAGCTCGGGCCCTGCGATGACCAGGTCTAGGTGGTTATCGCTAACGTGCACTAATACCTCGCCAAGCCAGCTGAAGGCGCTTTCGAGGTCTTTTACTAGCGTGTTTAAGGGGTCTTTCACGTCGAGACTCCTGTAGTACTTGCCTAGTCTCGCACCTACGCTAAGCCACCTGCCCGCGTGGCTTTCAGCACCTTTCTCGTACACTTCCCTCACGGCGTGGTCCCAGAGCTCTCTGGGTACCAGTACGTATCCTGCCCGGCGCACTCTGTCGTAGAAGAGTAGTTTTTCGAGCACGCTTTGAATGTTCACGCCCAGTTCTTCGAGCTTAATGTACGATTCAAAGACGTCGTTTACTAGGCTGTAGAGGCTCGTGCCCTTTTCATTGGCAATGGCCATTAACCGGTCCACTAGATCGCGCCTAGCAAAAAGCGACTTCCTCTCGTTGATGACCGGCAAGTAAAGCACCCAGGTATTAGTAGTAGTGATCTAGTATATAAGCGTGTTAGGGTAGCGCAGGCCATTTTATTCAGCTAGTTTTAGGTAAGTGCAAGGAGCTAGGAGTATGTGTATTTTAAAAAGAGAGAAGAAAAAGTACGTGGTTTGTCTTCAAGGCCTACCCGGCTATTTTCCTGCGTACCGTTATTACCGTAAACGCCGCTAGCGCCGCCGAGATTATCGAGAACACTACTGCAACCCATATGGCAGCTGATAGTCCCGGTAGAGTGCCCGTTGCATCTTTAACCGCCGACACGTCGCCCTTCACAGCCGCTACGTCTGTTTGTATGGTCGGTACTCTGCCCTTGACGTCGCTCACGTCGGCCTTGATCGTGCCAACGTCGGTCTTAATGGTTGCCACGTTGCCGTCAATCCTCTCCACCACGCCCGTAAGCTCTCCCACAGCTGTCTGTATTTTTGCAACCCCGTCCTTGATGTCCGTTACAACGGGCTTAATTGCCGACACGTCAGCCTTGATATCGCCTACCGCGGTCTTGATCGTTACGACGTCGCCGCTTATGCTCGTTATTGTCGGCTTAATGGCCGATAAGTCCGCCTTAATGTCTCCCACATCAGTCTTGATGGTCGCTATAGTGCCGTTAATAGCTGTTAACACAGCGTTACCTGACTCAACAAGGCTTCTAATGGTGGTGACGCTCGCTTCAACCGCGCCAACTCTCGTTAGTAGGGTTGCCACGTTACCTCTAATTTCAGTTATCACGGGTTCCAGCGCGGTGATTCTGGCTCTGATGTCACCTACAGTTGTCTTTATCTCGGCCACGTCGCCTTTAATAGCTGTTAACACAGCGTTACCTGACTCAATTAAGTTCTTGATGTCATCTACCTTAGCTTCGATCGTGCCGATCTTCGTTAGTAGGGTTGCCACGTTACCTCTAATTTCAGTTATCACGGGTTCTAGAGCTGATAGTTTAGCCTTGATCTCGCCTACGTCGCTCTTAACCACTACGAGGTCGCCGATTATCGTGTCGACTTTTCCGGCTAGTACGTCTATTTTGAGTACGCTTTCACATATGGTGTCCCCAGTACATACTACTCTGAAGGTCATGTAGTCGCGGAGTACCCTGTTACCAACACCCGTTGCCGGCGCCGTGTTTTCGTAAAGTGCAACGGCGTGCACTCCTGGCCTGAAGCCGGCTGCAAATAGGGTTATGCTGATACGCCCGCACGAATCACACCTGAGGTCTGGGAACAGTAGCTGGTTGTCAACGGCAAACGTGTAAGTCGTGTCATCGTCTAAGCCCGTACCCGTAACGGATACTGCCCTACCATCACCTGGGAACTCCGCGGGAGTGACCGCTAGTTTCGGCAGTACCCTGAAGTACGCGTAGGATATCGTTGGAGTGCCTGTGCAGTTCCAGTAATTGGCGCATGCCACTATGAGGCGCAGTCCACCGGCATCAAAGGGTACAGTGAAGGTCACCGTTACATTGAACCGGCCGTCCGGCCCCGTTGTGCCGTTAGCTACATTAACATAAAGCCCAGACACATACGCATATCCTGGTATTGAAGTTGTCGGCTTTCCAACAATGCCCGGTGTGAGGGGACACTCGTATTCCCACCATATACCAACGAGTGTGTTTGCCGGGAACCCGTACACTCTAACCTCTACTGTGTCGCCTATCCTGCCGGAGGTCGGTATTACTATCATCGTCGGATTCACGTATATGTTAAACGTGTAGTACACTCCGGCGTTTTCGGCCCTAACAGTGTGTGTTCCTACCGATAGCTCGGGTACCGTTAGTGTCGCATTAAAGAACCCTGTGGCATTTACGGTGGCTTCGCCTATTAGGGTAGTACCGATGTAGAACTTCACCTTGTCAGCCGGGTTCCACCAGGAGCCAGCTACGACGATTGTATCAAATACGTACACGTTCAC